>Ga0228535_1000564_pt1 | contig 96513 bp, 87 predicted proteins | sample SJ1metagenome_FD_168457 | JGI IMG/M metagenome (GOLD analysis project Ga0228535, IMG submission 168457) | Enriched culture of PCE-dechlorinating microbial communities from Ithaca, New York, USA - SJ1 | ecosystem: Engineered > Modeled > Simulated communities (microbial... > Unclassified | place...
CGCGTGAACACCGCCGCGCCGATGAGGGCCGTGAAGGGCGCGGTGGCCACCAGCCCGAACGATCCAACCAGGGTGTTGAAGACCTCGGCCGCCACGTAGTTCAGGTTGAACAGGTTGGCCATGGGCACGCCCTGGGCCATGAAGACCATGAGCAGGGTCATGTAGCCCCCGGAATAGGCCAGCAGGAGCGTGGTGGTCATGGTCCCGGTCACGGCCCGGCCCACGGCGAAGCCCGAGCGCAACGCCTCCCCGAATTTCAACTCCGGTTTCTTCCGCAGCACCTCGTTTTGCGAGGCGGCCACGTCCATGGCCAGGTCCATGACCGCGCCCGTGGCGGCCAGGCAGATGCCGGCCAGGAAGATGCGGGTCAGGTCCAGGTGGCCGAAGCCGGTGTAGAGCAGGGTCTCGGAGAAGGGCTTCACCGCGCCGTTGAGATGGAAGGACGGGGCCAGGAGCAGGGCCGTGGCCCCGGTGGTCAGAAAGCCCGTGAGCGCCCCCAGGAAGGCCGCCAGACTCTTGCGCGAGAGCCCGCCCACCAGGAAGATCACCGCCGCCGTGATGGCCGTGGTCAGGGCCAGCCCGATCCAGACCGGGTCCAGGCCGCGCAGCATGGCCGGGATGAACAGTTTCCAGATGGCCAAGGCCGTGAACAGGAACGAGAGCAGGGCCCGGGCCCCGGTGAACCCGGCGAAGAGCACGAGCAGCCCGGCGAAGAGCGCGAACAGGAGCGCCTCCACGCCCAGGCGATAGTGGTCCTGGGGGTTGACCCGGGAGATTCCGCCCTCCGGCGTGGTGGTGATCACGGCCAGGGCCGTGTCCCCGGGCTGGAAATACTTGTCCATCTCCAGTTTGCCCAGGAGCTGGTTGTCGCCCTCCACCACCTGGCCTTGGAACGGCCCTTCCAGCAGGCGCATGGTCAGGGTCTGCCAGCCGGTCTTGAGCACGCCGAAGCGCAGCACGCGGGAGTCGTCCACGGTCAGGATTTCGGCCTTGGCGCGCACGGCTGTGGGATCGCCGCGGTCCTCGAAGCCCGTGGGCAGGAACCAGAGGATGGCGGTCAGCACGAGAAACACGAGCGAGAGCCAGATGTCGCGGCGCAGGCGGGAACGGTCGGGCATGGGGATTCCGTGGAGAAGGCCGGGGCGGCATTTCCGCCGCCCCGGGTTCGCGGTGGGCTAGTTTCCGGCCAGAGGCGTGGGTGTGGCGTCGAAACCCATGGCCGCGGCCAGTTTCTTGAAGATGTCGGTGTTGTCGTAATACCCGGCGAAGAGCCTGCCGCCGGGGCCCTGAGCCGCCGTGGCCACGGGCACGCCGGTGTGCGAGTAAGTGGTCCAGCCCAGGCCCGCCTTCTGGTTCAGGAGGTGGGTCACGGTCACGGTGAGCGGGTCGTAGCCGCCGTAGAGCAGGTAGCCCTGCTCGTCCTTGGAGGCCTCCTTCTCGCCGACCAGGCTGCGCTGGAAGGCCTCGCGGAGCTGGGCCGCCTCGTAGTCCTTGAGCACGAGCCGGTCGGCCTTGGGATCGCCCGCGAACTTGAGCCCGAAGTGTCGGGTGATGAGCGGCTGCACGTCCTCGAAGCGGGCGGCGGCCCCGTGGGAGGCGAGGAACGGGGCGAGCACCTCGTCCCTGAAGGCCTGGAAGGAAGTCTTCTGGCCGTCGAGCACGGTGAAGAAGTTTTCGTACTTGGTGCCCGCGAAGCCCACGGTCAGGCCGCCGGTCTCATGGTCGCCGGTGACCACGATGAGCGTGTCCTTGGGGTGGGTCTCGGCGAATGTCCGGGCCTCGGCGACGGCCGCGTCGAGGGCCATGAGGTCGGCCAGGGTGGTGGCGGCGTCGTTGGCGTGGCAGGACCAGTCGATCTTGCCTCCCTCGACCATCATGAAGAACCCCTTGGGGTTGTCCAGGAGCCGGATGCCCTTGGCCGTGAACTCGGCCAGGGCGACGTCCGGGGCCTTCGCGTCGATGGCGTAGGGCATGGCCTCCTCATCGGGCAGGCGTTTGTTCATGGCCAGGACTTTGCCGGACTTGGGCCCGAGAGCCTCGAAGCCCGCGCGGTCAGCTACCACGGTGTAGCCCGCCTTCTTCACGGCCTCGACGACGTTGCCCTGGGGAGCCTTGGACTTCTTGCCGTCGGGGTCCAGGAAGCCGCCGCCCGCGAAGTAGTCGAAGCCGCTCTTGGCCAACTCGTGACCTATTTCATGGTAGGAGCGGCGTGATTCCTGGTGGGCGTAGAAAGCTCCCGGGGTCGCGTGGTCCAGTGACACGCTGGTGACGATACCGACCTTCATGCCCTTGGCCTTGGCCAGCGAGGCGATGCTCCGGTAAGGTTTCTTCCGGTCGTCCACACCCAGGCCCGCGTTGTAGGTCTTGACGCCGCAGGCCATGGCCGTGGCAGCGGCCGCCGAATCGGTGATGGGGGATTCGGCGGAATAGGTCGTGGTGATGCCCTGGTAGGGCATGGAGGTCATGACCAGATTGTTTCCGCCCACCGTGCCCTCCTTGGCGGCGAGGTAGTACTGGGCCGCGCTGATCTGCGGCAGGCCCATGCCGTCGCCGATGAAGAGGAAGACATACTTGGGCTTGCGCTCGGGAGCGTCGGCGGCCGGAGCGGGTCCGGCCAGGAAGGAGCACAGGACCAGGACGGCCAGCAGGGCGACCGTCGGGCCCGACAGGGGGGATTTCATTGCCGTTGACCTCCAGAAAAGTGTTGAAGTTCTGGAAAACCCCGCAGAGTATTATGGAAGTCGGTGACGGTCGTTTGCCGGTCCCGTGACGGTTTCGCGCCGACCCGATGTCTCAAGGAATGGAGGCGGTTCATGCGGTTTTCTTCTTCGGCGAGAGCGGCGGTCCTGTCCGTCATGTCGCTCTGCCTGTGGTTGTCGTTCCTGGCCGTTCCCGCGCTGGCCGGTCCCCCGGCCGACCTGGAGCACATGGCCGGACAGATGCTCCTGGTGGGCTTTCGGGGACTGGAAATTTCCGGCGACGACCCCATCGCCCGCGACGTGGCCCTTGGCCGCGTGGGTGGGGTGGTGCTTTTCGACTTCGATGTACTGCTCAAGCAACCGGGGCGCAACATCAAGAATCCCGAGCAGGTGCGGCGGCTCACGGCCGCACTCAAGACCCTGGCCCCGCTGCCGTTGATCGTGGCAGTGGACCAGGAGGGCGGCCGGGTGCAGCGCTTCAAGGCCCGCGACGGCTTCGCGGACACGCCCTCGGCCGCCGAGATGGGATCCTGGAACGATCCGGGCCGGGTGCGGGGCGCGGCCGAGGCTCTCGGGGACATGCTCCGGGGACTGGGGGTGAACATGAACTTCGCCCCCTGCGTGGACGTGAACGTCAATCCCAAGAGCCCGGCCATCGGCGCGCTGGGCCGAAGCTTTTCCTCCGACCCGGAGCGGGTGGCGCTCAACGCCGAGGCCTTTCTCCGGGGTCTGGCCGACGCCGGGGTGCTCTCCTGTCTGAAGCATTTTCCGGGGCACGGCAGCGCGACCTCGGACAGCCACCTGGGCTTCACCGACGTGAGCGTCACCTGGCGCGAGGCGGAACTGACGCCCTACCGCCTCCTGCTGGCCCGCGACCGGGTGGACATGGTCATGACCGCGCACGTCTTCAATTCCAACCTGGACCCGGATTACCCGGCCAGCCTCTCGCGCCGGATCACGACCGACCTTCTGCGCGGGGAACTGGGCTTCACCGGAGTGATCGTCACCGACGATCTCCAGATGCGCGCCGTGACCGGGAAATACGACCTGGAGACCACGGTGCGGCTGGCCCTGGACGCCGGGGCCGATATCCTGCTCTTCGGCAACAACCTGGCCTACGACCCGGATCTCCCGACCAAGGCCCAGGCGGTCATCGTGAAACTGGTCCGCGACGGCGTGATCCCCGAGAGCCGGGTGCGGGAGTCCTACGAGCGGATCATGGTCTTGAAAAATAAGTTGCAATAGCAACCATAAGCGAAGCGAAAAGGCCGGACGGGATTCCGCCCGGCCTTTCCATTTCAGACTGTCGGGCAGTCCTTGAGCGCGCTGTCGATGTCCTCCTGGGGCAGCTCGAAATTGGTCAGCTCGCCCTTGAGGAAGGCGTCGTAGGAGGCCAGGTCGAGCAGGCCGTGGCCGGAGTAGAGGAAGGCGATGACCGAGCCGGGCTTGGCCGTCTTGGCCAGGTCGATGGCCGCCTTGATGGCGTGTGAGGTTTCCGGCGCGGGCAGGTAGCCCTCCGTGGAGAGGAAGAGCTTGGCCGCCTCGAAACACTCGTTCTGGTAGTAGGCCCGGGCGTCCACCAGGCCTTCGGCGTGCAGGTTGCAGACGATGGGCGCGTCGCCGTGGTAGCGCAGGCCGCCCGCGTGGATCGGCGCGGGCATGAAGGCGTGGCCCAGGGTGTGCATCTTCATCAGGGGAGTGAGCCTGGCCACGTCGCCGTAGTCGTAGCGGTAGGCGCCGCGCGTGAGCGAGGGGCAGGCCTTGGGCTCGGCGGCCACGAAGGTGATGTCCTCGCCCTGGAGCTTCTGCGGCAGGAAGGGCAGGACGAAGCCGCCGAAGTTGCTGCCTCCGCCCACGCAGCCCACCAGATAGTCCGGCTTCTCCCCTGCCATGGCCAACTGCTTCCGCGTCTCCAGGCCGACCACGGACTGGTGCAGGAGCACGTGGTTCAGCACGCTGCCCAGGGTGTACTTGGTGTCCTCGTGGGTGGCCGCGTCCTCCACGGCCTCGGAGATGGCCAGGCCGAGGCTGCCTTTGCAGCCCGGATCCCTGGCCAGCATGGCCCGGCCCGAGTTGGTGCGGTCCGAGGGCGAGGGGAAGACCTCGCCGCCGTACATGCGCATGAGGATCTGCCTGTAGGGCTTCATCTCGTAGCTGACCTTGACCATGTACACGGTGCAGGTCATGCCGAGCATGTTGCAGGCGAAGGACAGGGCCGTGCCCCACTGGCCCGCGCCGGTTTCGGTGGACAGGCGCTTCACGCCCTCGATCTTGTTGAAGTAGACCTGGGGCACGGAGGTGTTCGTCTTGTGCGAACCGGCCGGGGAGACCGACTCGTCCTTGTAGTAGATGCGGCACTTGGTGCCGATGGCCTGCTCCAGCCGCCGGGCGCGTTTGAGCGGCGTGGGGCGGAAGAGACGATAGATGTCCAACACCGGCTCGGGGATGTCGATGAGCCGCTTGGGACTCATTTCCTGTTCGATGAGCGCGTTGGGGAAGATGACCGAGAGCTGCTCCGGGGTGATGGGCTGCTTGGTCTGCGGGTCCAGCGGCGGGGCCAGCGGCGTGGGCAGGTCGGGCAGGGCGTTGTACCACTGCCGGGGCATGTCGCTGAGGGGCAGGATGATGCGGTCGTCAGTCACGGCGGATTCCTCCTCGTGTTTCGCCGCCGCCTCCAGCGCCGCCCTCTCCTCTGTCGAGGATGCGAAAGGGCCGCGGACTGGAAGCCCGCGGCCCTTGAATCGTTCAAGTCAGCGCTTGCGGCTTCAGTTCCTCTGCCGCCAACGCCACCAATAGCCGTTCGTGTTCATGCTCTGCGCCTTGTTCATGGAACCCCCATAGCGCGGGTCGGGGGCTCCGTCAAGATGGTCGCCGCGCTTCAGCCCCTTGCCTTCGGCCCGGCGACCGGCTATCGGTCGGGAAATTTTCTCCGAGGAGGCATGAGCGTGGCCGAGAAGACAGTCTATTTCATCGAGGGCGACGGCATCGGGCCGGAAGTCTGGAAGGCGGCCCGTCCGGTCCTGGACGCGGCCGTGGCCAAGGCCGGTGGCGGCCGCAAGCTGGTCTGGAAGGAGCTTCTGGCCGGTGAGAAGGCCTTTCGGGAGACGGGGCGGCACCTGCCCGAGGCCACCATGGAGGCCCTCAAGACCGCCGAACTGGCCATGAAGGGCCCCTTGGGCACCCCGGTGGGCAAGGGCTTCCGCAGCCTGAACGTGACCCTGCGCCAGGTCTTCGACCTCTACGCCTGCATTCGACCCATCCGGTATTTCCAGGGCATCGAATCGCCGGTGAAACGGCCCGATCTGGTGGACATCGTCGTTTTTCGCGAGAACACCGAGGACGTCTACGCGGGCATCGAGTGGGCCGCCGGTACGCCCGAGGCCAAGAAACTCATCGCCTTCCTGCGTGACGAGATGGGCGCCAACGTGGACGAGGCCGCCGGCGTGGGCATCAAGCCCATGACCGAGAAGGGCTCCAAACGTCTGGTGGAGAAGGCCCTGCGTTTCGCCGTGGAGCAGAAGAAGCCCAACGTGACCCTGGTGCACAAGGGCAACATCATGAAGTACACCGAGGGCGCGTTCCGGGCCTGGGGCTACGACCTGGCCAGCGAGAAGTTCGGGGACGTGACCATGACCGAGGCCGAGGCCGCCGAAGGCGGAAAGAAGCCCATCGTGGTCAAGGACCGCATCGCCGACGCCATGTTCCAGGAAGTGCTCATCCGGCCCGAGCAGTACAGCGTCGTCGCGACCACCAATCTGAACGGCGACTACATCTCCGACGCCCTGGCCGCCCAGGTGGGCGGGCTCGGTCTGGCCCCCGGCGTGAACATGAGCGAGAAGCTGGCCTTCTTCGAGGCCACCCACGGCACGGCCCCGGGCATCGCGGGCCAGGACAAGGCCAACCCCGGCAGCCTGCTGCTCTCCGGAACCATGCTCCTGGAGCACGTGGGCTGGCACGACGCGGCCGCGCTCATCCACAAAAGCGTGGAGAAGGCCATCGCGGCCAAGCGCGTGACCGTGGACCTGGCCTCCCAGATCCCCGGCGCGACCGCCGTGGGCTGCGCGGAATTCGGCGAGATCCTGCTGAAGAACCTGTAGCGGACATTCTCCGGCGTGGTTTCTGGGGCCGCCGCCTGGACAAGGCGGTGGCCCTTTTCAGTCCGCGTCCTCGTCCAGCTCGATGAGTCCCAGGCGCGCGGCGTGGCGCACGAAGGCCAGTGGGCTCTTGATGCCGAGCTTGTTCATGATGGCGTAACGGTGGTTCTCGACGGTCTTGCGGGTGATGAAGAGCTTGGCCGCGATCTCCTGGGGCTCCAGGCCCTCGGCCAGCAGACGCATGACCTGCTGTTCGCGGAAGGAGAGGCTGCCGTAGGAGGCGTCCACGGTGCGGGCCTTGCGCGTGGAGAGGTCGTTGAGCTTGCGCACGACCTTGGGCGAGAGGGTGCTGTCCAGGTATTGGCCCCCGGCGGCCACGCCCTCGATGGCCTGGAGGATGCGGTCGGCGCCGGACTCCTTGGCCACGTAACCGTCGGCTCCGGCCTGGAAGGCCGCCGCGATGAAGTCGATCTTGGAGTGCATGCTGACGATGACCATGCCGATTTCCGGCAGGAGCCGCCGCAGTTCCCGGGCCAGCTCGATGCCGCTGCCGTCGGGCAGGGAAATGTCCAACAGGGCCAGGTCCGGCTTGAGCTTCTTGGCCAGGCGCACGCCCTCCTGGAAGGTTCCGGCTTCGCCGGCGGTTTCGAAGCCCGCGTGGCGTCCCAGGAGGGCCTTCAGGCCGTCGCGGTAGAGCGGGTGGTCATCAACGATCAGGATTCGTTTTTTGGCCGCCACGCGTCCTCCTCAGGCCGGGCACTTCCACCAGGATGCGCATGCCCGCGCCGGGCTTGGTGCGGAAGGTGATCTTCCCCCCCAGCAGCCGGGCGCGTTCGCGCATGCTCCACAGCCCCATGCGTTTCTCCCGGCCCGCCTTGGCCAGACATTTCTCCAGATCCGCGCCGCGTCCGTCGTCCTCGATGCGCAGGATGAGGTTCGGATAGGAGGCCAGCAGGCGGATGCGCACCGCGCTGGCTGCGGCGTGCTTGCGGGTGTTGGAGAGGGCCTCCTGGATGAGCCGGTAGACGTTGATCTGGGTGTCGAAGTCCATGCCCACGCCTTCCAGACCGTCGGCGAAGACGTCCACGGCGATGCCGTTGCGTTGGGAGAATTCCTCGCAGTGGCGCAGCACGGTGTCCACCAAACCCAGTTCCGTGAGTCCCGGCGGCAGCAGCCCGTAAGCCAGGTCGCGGATGGCGGCGATGGCCGCTCCCAGGCGTTCAGTCACCTCGGCGGCCTGGGGCGCGTTGTTTTCCGCCGGGGGTTGGGCGGTCCAGATGCGTTCCAAGCCGGTCTTCACCAGCGAAAGATCCTGGGCCAGGTGGTCGTGCAGCTCGCGGGCGATGCGCTGGCGTTCGTTCTCCTGGGCCTTGATCAGCTCGCGTGAGAGGGCGCGCATCTGCTCCTCCACGCGGCGGCGTTCGATGATCCGGCCGATCAGGTCGGCCACGGCGTCGATGAGGCGGCGTTCCTCCTGGAGGAACGGGCCCTCGCCGCAGTCCGGGCGCGGCTCCAGATAGCGGACTTCGACCTCTCCGGCCGTTTCGCCTTGAATCTGAATGGGGCTGGCCTGTCGTGCCCCGGATTGGCGATAGCCGGTGGTGGCGTATCGTTGCCCGTCGATGGTCACGGCCGCGCAGGCGATCTCCGGATACTGCCAGGAGACGCGCACCAGCTCGGCGGTTTCGCGCAGCAGGGCGTCCTGGGGCAGGCCGTTCTGCTGCGCCAGCCGGGTGATGCCGTAGAGGCAGTCCAGTTCCTTGACCCGCTCGAGCAGGGCCCATTCGATGCGCTGTCTGTCGGCGGACGGCGCGGGGTCCGGGCGGAGTTCGTCGGGATCGCGCGGCAGGTCTTCGCGGCTATCGGGCATGTTGCTCATGGACAGGTTCCTCGGCGGGGTTCCGGGCGAAATCTCATTTCGTCTAGCACAGCTCGGCCCGACCCGCCAGGGCCGCCCCGGGCATGAAAAAAGGCCCCGCCTTGCGGGGCGGGGCCTTTTCGTTGCGCTTCGATCAGCAGGAGAGGATCTTGCGGGCCGTCTCGTCCTGCACTTCGGTGATGAAGGGCACGCCCGTCTCCCGCGCGGTCTCGCGGTTGGCCGAGGCGATGTCCTCGCGGCGGATGTCGGAGACGGAGAACTTCCGCACTCCGGCCAGGAGCTGCTGGAGTCCGGCGCCGAGTTTGTCGGCCAGGGTCCAGGCGGCGATGGCGCCGTAGGGCACCTTTTTGATCTCCTTGGCGCCGATCTTTTTCTTCAGGCTGGAGTAGCCGGCGAAGATCTGCTCCGGGCTCTCGCCCAGATCCTTGATGTGCTTGGGCAGGGTTTCCCAGTTGCCATGCACCTTCTCTCTGCGCTCGGGATGCAGCGCACCCTCGATGTTCGAGCCCAGGAAGCCGGGGATCATCAGCGCCCGGCCCATGCACACGAACTTGACGAAGGGCGCGCCCAGGGCCAGGGCCTTGAAGATGTGGTCCTCGCGGGCCAGGCTTCCGGCGAAGGAGAGATCCACGACCTTCTTGCCGCGGGAGGCCAGGAGAGACGCGTATTCGTAGGCCTTGGAGTGGAGCAGGATGGACGGCACGCCCCAGGTCTCCATCATGTTCCAGGGGCTCATGCCGGTGCCGCCGCCGGAACCGTCGATGGTCAGCAGGTCGAGCCCGGCGTCGGAGGCGTAGCGGATGGCCATGGCCAGAGCCTCCATGCCGTAGGAGCCGGTCTTGAGGGAGATGCGTCCGAAGCCGAGCTTGCGCAGGTAGTCCACCGTGGACATGAAGTTTTCGCGCACGGCTTCGGCCGAGTCGAGGTCGGTGTAGCCCAGGCGGCTGTGGCGGGCGAATCCCTTGATGCCTCCGGCGGCGAAGGCGTCGCGCACCTCGGGCCGTTCGGGGTCGGGGTCCACGAGATAGCCGCGCTTCTTGAGGAACAGGGCGTAGTCCAGGTTGTTCACCTCGATCTCGCCGCCGATGTTCTTGGCTCCCTGGCCCCACTTCAGCTCGATGATCACCTTGTCGCCGAATTTGTCCACCACGTATTCGGCCACACCGTTGCGGGCGTCCTCCACGTTGAGCTGGACGATGATCGCGCCGTAGCCGTCATGGTAGCGCATGTAGGTCTCGATGCGGCGATCCAGTTCAGGGGACTGCTTGATCTTGCCCTTGGTCATCTTGGAGTCGCGGTCGATACCGGCAACGTTCTCGCCGACCACGATGGGAATGCCCACCAGGGCGCAGCCCACGGCGAAGGAATCCCAATACTTTGCGGCCACGAAGGTGGAGCCGAGAGCCCCGGTCATGAGCGGCAGGCGGGCCTTGGTCTTGATCTCGTTGCCGAAGGAGCTCTCCAGGTCCACGTTGGTGAACAGGCAATGGTCCGGATTGTTGGTGTGACCGTTGGTCAGGCCGCGTGCGCCGTAGTTGTAGCCCTGGATGCGCAGGGCGTTGTAGTTCACGCCCAGGTGGGTGGTGTTGGCGCTGCCGGCCGTGACCAAGCCGAAGTCGCGGGGGTAGAGCATCTGGCGGCCCCGCAGGCAGGAAGCCCAGGTCTCGCATCGGCCCGCGCAGTCGGCGCGGCAGAGGGTGCACAGCCCGGATTCAGCGGCGTTGCCGCGGTTCGTGGTGCCCAGAACGTCGTTGCTTTTGGTCCATTGCATGTGTTTCCCACTCCCTCGGTGGCTGAAAATGTCCCGTGATCGGGAAAAACCATCCAAAAAAAGGCCGCGAACTCAAGCGTCCGCGGCCATCATGTCCTTAATCGTCTTCAAGTCTTGGCGCAGGGCGCGCACCATGGCCTCCAGGGATCGCACCGACTCGCGGAGCTGGCGCAGTTCCGTATGCACGGACTCGTCGCGCCACCTGGCCTTCTTTTCCTCCAGAAACGTCCGTTGCGCGTATTCGGCGTCGGCAGGCATGCACTCCCCCTCGTGTTGGCGCGAACTCTCCCGCCCAGGCCCATCGGGCAGCCCGGCCGGACGGTTTCGTGTTCGTCGCGGATGGTGTCGGGTGATGCGCGCGTCCCGGCCGGGCTCCCGACCGGCGGAGGGACGGCAACGACATTGGCCTATTCCGGGAGTCGGCTCCTGTCGATAGGTGCCTTGCCTGTTTTTCTGGGGGAATAATGGGGCATTTTTGGGTGGATTCCCCAAAAAATGGGTGGATCACCCATACTGGTGGAGAGAAGCCGGGGAAGGCCTGGAATCAATGGGCTTCGGCCCAGGTGCGCCCCGTTCCCAGGTCGACCTTGAGCGGCGCGTCCAACCTGGCCACGTTCTGCATGATCCGGCGCAAGCGCGTTCCGGCGGCCTCGATGTTCACGGCTGGAGCCTCCAGGACCAGTTCGTCGTGGATCTGGAGGATGAGGCGGGCGTTCAGGGCGCGCAGTTCCTGATCGGCGGCCACGGCCAGCATGGCCATCTTGATGATGTCCGCAGCGCTGCCCTGGATCACGGTGTTGATGGCTTGGCGGCGGGCCTGAGAGGCCAGTTGCTGGTTGCGCGAGCCCAGCTCGGGCAGCAGCCTGCGGCGGCCCGCCAGGGTGGTCACGAAGCCGTTGCGTCCGGCCTCCTCCACCAGATTCTCGTAGAAGTCGCGCAGGGTGGTCAGGCGGGCGAAGTAGCGCTCGATGAATTCCTTGGCCTGGTTCATGGAGATGGACAGTTCGCGGGCCAGCTTCTGGGGGCCCATGCCGTAGATCAGGCCGAAGTTGATGGTCTTGGCGTTGCGGCGCTCGTCCGGGGTCACCTGGGCGGGCTCCTTGTCGAAGAGGATGGCCGCCGTGCGGGCGTGGATGTCCTCGTCGCGGGCGAAGGCCTCGATCAGGTTGCGGTCCTTGGAGAAGTGCGCCAGCACGCGCAGCTCCACCTGGGAGTAGTCGGCCGAGGCCAGGAGGTTGCCCGTCCCGGCGGTGAAGCAGGCGCGCATGCGCTGGCCCTGGGGGCCGCGCACGGGGATGTTCTGGAGGTTCGGCCCGGAGCTGGAGAGCCGCCCGGTGGCCGTGGCCAGCTGGTTGAAATGGGTGTGGATGCGCCCGTCCTCCCCGGCCAGCCTGGGCAGGGGTTCCAGGTAGGTGGAGCGCAGCTTCTCCAGCATGCGGAACTCCAGGATGGCGTCCACGATGGGATGCTGCCCGGCGAGGCGCTCCAGCACGTCGTTGGAGGTGGACAGGGCCCCGCCCGGGGTCTTGCCCGCGGGCTTGAGCCCGAGTTTCTGGAAGAGCACCACCGCCGTCTGCGGCGAGGACCGCACGTTGAAGGATTCCCCGGCCAGCTCCAGGATGCGGGCGGTGAGCGCCTCGATCTGACCGCCCACCTCGTCCAGAAAGCCGGAGAAGGCCTTGCGGTCGATGGCGATGCCCGCGCGCTCCATGTCCACCAGCACGGGCACCAGGGGCAGCTCCAGGGTCCGCATGAGCCGGTCCAGCCCGGCCGCCTCCAGGCGTGGTGCCGTGTTGCGTCGGAAGGCCAGGGCCGCCAGCCCCTGGGACTCGGGGTGGATTTCCTCGGCCTGGACGTCCTGGTTCAGGGATTGGCGCAGGCGTTCCCAGGAATAGTTGCGGTCCTCGGGATTGAGCAGATAGGCCGCCAGGGAGCAGTCGAACCAAGCGGCCAGGGGAACGGCGCGCCAGGCGTCGTCGGCACGCAGCAGATCCTGGAGTCCGGGAACGGCCAGACTCCTGGCCCGGGACAGGATCGGGGCCAGCTCGGCGGCCGGGCCGGGGCAGAAGTATTCGTGACCGTCCAGCCCCAGGCGGAAGCCGCCTTCCACGGGCACGAGGCCCAGGTGTTTGCCGGTGCAGGAAGGCAGGGCCTTGGGCGCGCGCTCGGGCACGTCCAGGGGCGGCCCGGCGGGCTTGGGCGCGGGGGCGTCGAAGAGGGAAAACTGCTGCTGCCTCGGCTTTCCGGGCTTGGCCTGCTCCTCCGGCAAGGGTACCGCCGCCGGAGGGATGCCGTCGGTCCGGGGCAGGTCGCGGAGCATGCTGCGGAATTCGTATTCCCGCAGGAAGTCGGCGAAGGCGCCCAGGTCGGCCGGTTTCGGGGCCAGATCCTCCAGGCGCGTCCCGGGCAGGACGTCGGTCTTCATGCGGGTCAGTTCGCGGTAGAGGAAGAGGTCGTCCAGGCGCCCGTCGACCTTGGCGCGCAGCTTTTCCGGCAGCTCCGCCAGGTGGGTGCGCAGGGCTTCCAGGCTGGGAAAGTCGGCCAGGAGCTTGAGGGCCGTCTTGGGGCCCACGCCCGGCAGCCCGGGGATGTTGTCCGTGCTGTCGCCGGTGAGGGCCTGGAAGTCGGCCCATTGGCCCGGAGTCAGTCCGGTTTCGGCCAGCAGGTCGGCCCGGGTGGTGACCTTGTCCTGCTTGGACGCCGGATCCCAGAGAACCACGTTCTCGTCCAGGCACTGCTTGAGATCCTTGTCCGAGGCCACGATGACCACCGGCCGCCGGTCCTTGAAGGCGGCGGCCAAGCTGGCGATGCAGTCGTCGGCCTCCACGCCGTCGGACACGGCCGGGGTCAGCCCCATGAGCTCCACGGCCCGCAGCAGGGGCGCGATCTGTTTCGCCAGGGGCTCCGGCATCTTGGGCCGGTTGGCCTTGTAGGCCGGGAACAGCTCGTGGCGGAAGGTGGGTTTGGGACCGTCCAGGAAAAAACCGACATATTTCGGCTTCTCCTCGCGCAGCAGACGCAGGAGCACGCGCAGCACGCCGTAGAGGGCGTTGGTGGGGAAGCCGTCGGAACGCTTGAGGTCCGGGTTGGCGTGGTAGCTGCGGTGCAGGAAGGACGAGCCGTCGATGAGAAAGACGGGGTCCGTGTCCAGGCGCAGGCGTTCCTTGATCGACATGGGCTAGATGCGCTGCACGTTCTGGGTTTTGCCGCGGCTGAGCTTCTTGACGATGAAGCTCTCGGGATCCTTGCCGTCCAGGGCCGCCTGGTCGAATTCGGCCCGGGCCGCGCCCTTGTGGCCTCCGGCCGAGCCGATTTCGCCGAAGAGGGAGGCCGCCATCTTGCCCATGTCGCGGCGTACGCCGTCGCCCCGGAAGATGGCCACGATCTTGTCGTTGTACTCGCCGGAAACCGCGTTCCAGGACACGCCGTAGACCCGGGTGAAGAAGTCGGCCACGATGACCAGGATGTCCGGGTTCTCCACCTTGCCCATGTGGGCGTAGAGGCCTTGGCCGATGCGTCGGAGGTTGTAGAAGGCCCGGGAGAAGTAGCGCATCCAGTCCAGCAGGAAGTCGCTGCGGGCGATGCGGTTCAGGATGGCCGGGTCGGCGTGCTTGGTCAGGTATTTGAAGGCCGTGACGTCGGCGTCGATGAACGAGCGCTCGAACCCCGCCGAGTCGGCCTTGATGGCATAGAGCAGCGCCGTGGCCAGGAGCTTGGGCGGCCGGATGTGCAGGTTGTAGAGGTATTCCGTGAGCATGGTGGCCGTGGCCCCGTATTTCGGGCGGATGTCCACGAAGGGGGCGTTCACGGGCTTGTCTGGGAGAATGGGGTGGTGGTCGATGACGATGGAGAATTGGAACTGGTCGAAGGCCGGATTGTGGTGGGGCTGGGAGTCCACCATGGCGAACTTGTCGTACTGCGCCGCTAGGTTGGGAATGATCTTGCGCGTGGGGATGCGCAGGAAGCGGATCATGGAGAGGTTGTCCGGCCGCTTGATCTCGTTGATGTGGCCGATGCCCACGTCCAGGACACGCCGCTTGAAGATGTGCCGCAAGGCCAGCGCCGCACCCAGGGCGTCCGGGTCGGCGTTGATGACGATGAGCCAGCGCTGATCCTTGTTGAGCAGGGCCAGCATTTGGCTGATCTGTTCATCGAGCTGTCGGAAGAGGGCCATTTTCCGCCTTTTTCAGAGTCAGGGGCAGCCCGGCCACGGTGATGTGGACCGTGTCGGCCAGCGCCGCCACCTTCTGGTTCAGGCCGCCCAGCTCGCGCACGAAGGCTCTCGCCTCCGGGCTGGCGGGCAAGGGGCCGAGACCGATCTCGCAGGAGACCAGGATGAGATTCCCCCCGTGCCATCCGTCCAGGGCTTCGAGAAAGGCCGGAACCCGATCCAGGCCCTCCTCGCGGCAGGCGAACAGCCAGAAATCCAGGCTGTCCACCAGAACGGACGGATGTTCGCTTCTAGCCCGGATCATGCGCTCAGGCAAGTCCGTTCCGACCTCGATGACCGGGATCTCCGGGTCGCGGGACTCCCGGTGGGCCAGGATCTGCCGCCGGAAACCCAGGTCGCGGGCCCGTCCCGTGGCCAGCAGCAGGCCGGAACCGTTGATGTTCTTCATCAAGTCCAGGGCAAAGGCGGACTTGCCCGATTTGTTGCCGCCGAGAATCAGGGTGATCATTCCGTGCGCGACCAGAGCCCGACGCAGCGCGCCAGGAAATCCAGCGAATTCTGGAGTTTGGGTGCATCAAACAGCTCCAGGAGCAGGGTGCCTCCCGGAGCGAAACGGGCCAGCAGCCGCTGGAGCGTCTCCCGCCCAGCAGCGTCCAGGCGGGCCAGACTTTCGTGGCGGCCGCCCGGGCCGGGCGCGCAGAGATGCAGGAGTCGCGCCCGGTTCCAGAATCCCGGCAGATCCGGGATGGAGGCCTGACCATACGCCAGGAGGTGCCCGAGGTCCAGGCAGGCCGAGAAACCGGCCCCGGCAGCCTCTTCCCATACCTCGGAGAGGCAGCGCTCACGGGTGTTCTCCAGGAGCACGTCCCCGGGCGGAACCCCGGCGTCCGCGAAGGCCCGGGCCAGCCGCTCCAGGGAGACGCCCGGCGGGGGCGGATGCAGGACGTAGGCCCAGGGGGACAGCTCGGCGACCTTGTCCAGCAGCCCGGCGAGATCGGCCCAGACGGGCTCGAAGCCGCGCTCCCAGGCCAGGTCCAGGGGGAGGTGCACGTGGTAGGAGAGCTCCGGGAACTCTCCGGGCCGGGGCAGGTCGTCGGGGCCGTACTCCAGGCAGGCCCGGGTCTCGAAGAGGAGTAGGGCCACCTCGGGGAAAAACTTGCGCAGCCATGCGCAATTCTCGCGCGCCGTGCCCGGAATGACGAAGGAGGGCGCGGCCACGGTCCAGGGCGGGGAGGACAGGCCGCGGCGGGCGAAGGCCTCGGCCGTCGAACAAGCGACACCAAGGGCGGCAGGGTTTTCCGGGTCGCCCGGCGGGCTCCCGGAACGGCTGGAGCCGGTTCCTGTTTTCAGTTCAGGCATGACGGTTGCATTGTTCCGGGCGCCGGGGACATTCCGGCAAGGAGCGCGTCATGGACGCCATCAAAAGACATCTGCAACACCTGCTCAACCCCCTGCATCTCTTCTGCCGCCTGCGCCAGGCCGGGGTTTCCGGAGCCCTGGCCCTGCGTCTCTGCCGGGTCTACGAGATCGGCCTGTACAAGGTCTTTTTGGGCTAGTCGAACAGGGTCATCTGTTTTTCCTTCTTCACGGTGTGGGCCGCCATCTGGGAGCGGGTCATGCCCTCGGCGGGCAGCTCCCGCAGGAAGCGCGAGGGCGGCAGCCGCAAGGTCCGGCCGTAGAGTGTGCGCTGCGCCGCGTGGCTCAGATAGAGGCCGCGGCGGGCGCGGGTCAGGCCCACGTAGAGCAGGCGGCGCTCCTCGGCCGCGTCCGGCAGGTTCTCGGGCGCGGTGATCTTGCCGGTGAGCATGTCCGTTCCGGCGAAGGGCAGGATGCCGTCCTCCAGGGCGGGCAGGAACACGGCCTCGAATTCCAGCCCCTTGGCCGCGTGGATGCTCATGATCTGGACCTTCTCCGCCGAGCGCCGGACGTTCTCCAGTTCGCTCTGGAGGTGCACCCAGTTGATGAGCCCGCCCCAGCCGCCGCGCAGGGAGAACTCCTTGCGCAGTTCGCGGAAGGCTCGTGACTGCCAGAAGAACTGGTCGAAGGGCGGCGTCTCCTGGAGGAAGGTGGCCAGCCCGTCCGGGCCCAGGGTCAGGATGCGTTCCGGCAGATCCGGGCATTCGCCTTCGAAACCGCAGGCCATGCCCAGAGCCCGGCCCACGGAGCCGAGGATGGCGGCCACGCGCGGCTCGTTCCAGAAGGCCTCGGCCTCGGGCGCGGCGCAGGGCACGCCGAAGCGGTTCAGGGTGTTCTCCAAGGCCGGGATGAGCCCCCGGAAGCGCACCAGCACGGCGATGTCCCCTGGAGCCAGGCCGCCTTCGCCGCCGTCGGCCAGGCTGTGGCTGGTGGGCCCGAGCAGCCCCTTGATGCGTTCGGCCAGCCAAGCCGCCTCCCTTGGGGCGTCCGGGGCCTGGAAAAGATGGATGCGGCAAGGGGCGTCGCGTCGGGCCAGCAGTCGGGGCGTGTCCGGGAACAGGGGCCGGGCGCAGTCCAGCACGGCCTGGCCCGAGCGGTAGTTTTCGGTGAGCGTGATCTCCGTGATCCCAGGCCAGAGCGCCGCCAGTTCGGCCCGCACGTCGCCCACCGCGCCCCGGAAGCCGTAAATCGACTGGTTGGGATCGCCGATGGCGAAGAAGCCCTTGCCCTCGGCCCCGGCCAGAGCCGTGACCACGGCCAGTTGCAGGGGCGTGAGATCCTGGATCTCGTCCACCAGCACGTGGGAATATGGCGAGACGAAGCTCGCGGACTGGAACTGCTGGAGCTGGAATTCCAGGAGATCACCGTAGTCGGCCTGGTTCCAGGAATCCTTGCGCCGGGCGTAGCGGGCCCCGGCCTCGGCCAGGTCGGCGGGCAGGGGTTTGAGGCTTTCGCGAGCCAGGCAGTAGCGGTCGAAGGCTTGCCCCCCCCGGCCCTCGGCCAGTTCCGGGTTGACCTCCAGGAAGATGCGCCGGGCCGTGGCGTCGTCCAGGACCACCGGGGCCTCGCCGTGGACGTGCTTCCAGTATTCGTAGCCGTGGGCGTGCAGGGTTCCGGCCTGGGGCAGGGGCGCGCCCTCCTCGCTCTCCAGGCCCAGGAGCCGGAGCAGGCGTTCCTTGAGTTCGCGGGCCGCCCGGCGGGTGAAGGTCAGGGCCAGGATGCGCCGGGGGTTCTCGCCCTCGTCCAGGAGCCGTTCCACGCGGCCCATGAGGGTCTGGGTCTTGCCCGTGCCGGGGCCGGCCAACACGAGCACCGGCCCGGGACCGGCGGCGATGGCCTGCTTCTGGGCATCGTTGAAGGACGCCTCCAGGGACGGCTCCGTGACCACGGGCGCGGGCGCGGGCTCGGGCAGGTCGCGGGCCTTGGCCTTGCGCGGCACGGTCTTCACCAGGCGGCCGCCGTGGCGGAACTCCCGGCGCTCGACATCGGTGAAGACGCGGATGACCCCATACTCGCCGTCATATCCCGGCGTGCGCAGAACCTTGCCCTCGCGCATGCGGGCCACGCCCTCGGCCAGGGTCGGGGAGTGGGTCTTGATATCCTCCACGTCGGCCTTGACGAGCACGTTCAGCTCCGAGCCGAAGTCGCGGATGAGCTTGAGGTAGAATTCGTTGACCTTCTTGGTGGCCGGCCCGGCGTCCAGGATTTCGCCGACGAGTTCCTTGAGCGGGATGAGCGAGGTGAAGCCCGGGGCGTTTTGGGGCTGCCGCGGGGCCTCGCGGTCGGCCAGTTCGCGCACCCGCGAGAGCACGCCGAGGGTCACGGGTTTGCCGCAGACCGGGCAGACGCCATGGCGTGAGCGGGTTTCCTCGGGCTCCATGACGACCTTGCAGTTGCGGTGGCCGTCCAGGTGGTACTTGCCCTCCTCGGGGAAGAACTCCACCGTGCCCAGGAATTTCTGGCCCAGGCCCTCGCCGCGCAGGGCCCGGTAGATGCCTTCGTAGGATATTTCTCCCCGGAAGATGTTGCACTCCCGGCCGAGCTTCTCGCCCGAGTGGGCGTCGGAGTTGGAGATGAGCCGGATGCGATCCAGGGCGCTCCACTGCCAGTTCATCTCCGGGTCCGAGGACAGGCCCGTCTCCATGGCGAAGATTTCGCCCGAGAGATCCTCGAAGCAGGCCTCGATGGAGTTGAAGCCGGACTTGGAGCCGAAGAGCGAGAACCAGGGCGTCCAGATGTGCGCGGGGACCACGAAGCCCAGGGGGTGGGTGGCGAGGACCATTTCCAGGAGGTTGCGGCTGTCCAGCCCCAGGATCGGGCGGCCGTCGCTCTTCAGGTTGCCCACCTGGCCGAGCTTCTCGTTGAAGGCCCGCACCGCGTCGAGGGAGGGCAGGAAGACCAGGTTGTGGACTTTGCGGACCTTTCCGGCCTTTTTGTAGATGGAGCTGATCTCGGCCTGGAACATGAAGCGGGTCTGCCCAGGCGGCAGGGCGTCCAGGCCCGGAACCAGGGCGTCCAGCCCAGCCGGATCCTTGAGGACCAGGAGGCCGCTGCCGTCCTCCTTGAGCGTCTCCTCGATCTCGGCCAGCCAGCCGGGGTGGGTGAAGTCCCCGGTGCCGAGCACGGTGAGCCCCTTGACCCGGCCCCAGGCGGCCAGGGAGCGGATGGACAACTCCTTGCTGGTGGCCCGCGAGAAGCGGGAGTGGATGTGGAGGTCGGCGGCGAATCGTTCCATGAGGGCCTCCCCGGGGCGGCTCGCGTCTTTGGGATGTGGCTTAGGTTCTAGACGCTCGAAGCCGTGTTGGCAAGGAGTGGGGAACCCGCGCCCGGCGGCCCCTCGACGATCTTCATGCGGATGGTCGCTATCGCTTGACCGGTTTTGTGGTTGCATATACAACTGCACCATGAACGCGAAAACATTCCGACTGGACGAGTCCCTGGGCTACCTGACCCACCGCGCGGCGAGGGCCCTGGCCAATGATCTGGGGCGGCGCTTCGCGGTGGCGGGCCTGGATCTGACTGCGGAACAGTGGCGGGTGATGACCCTGCTTTGGGACCGGGACGGTCGGACCCAGCAGGAGATTTCCGGCGGACTGTTGCAGGAGAAGACCGGGATCAGCCGTCTGGTGGACGGCCTGGAGGCCCGCAGTCTGGCGGTCCGCGCCCGCGACGAACGCGACAGCCGCAAACGCAGGGTCTACCTGACCATCGAGGGGAAGAAGCTCAGGCGCGGGTGCATCGCGGCCGCATCGGCGACCCTGGAGCAGGCCGTCGCGGGTGTGCCGGAAGAAAAGCTGGAGGCCTGCCTGGAGGTGCTGCGCCGCGTGGCCCGCAACCTGATCCCGGCCGAAGGCGCACCGAAGGACTAGAACTCCAGCACGTTGACGTCCATGCGGACCTTGCCGCCGAGGGCGTCCAGGGGGTTGTCGCCGGTCTTTTCCGGCGGCACCCGCTCACCCGTGATGGGATTGGTCCGTTCCTCCGTGCCGAAGGAAAAATGGATCGGGGAGTCCTTTTCGTCCTTCTTTTTCGTGTCCTTCTTTTCGCGCAGGAACGGGTCGCTGGAATAGTGGAACTCGCTCAGGGGGTCCAGGCGGTATTCCTGTCTCTTGGGCACGTAGTCCGGTCCGAGGGTGCCGTTGCTGGTCAGTTCGCGCACGATCTCGTTCCCGGCCGCGATGTCCGTCGCGGTCCAGGCGAAGATGAGGGCTAGCCCCAGGAAAAGCGCTATCGTTCGTTTCATGATTCCGTCCCGGTCAACGCGGTCGTTTCCGAAGCGTCACGCCCGTGAAACAATCATTTAAATCGGAAATCCGCGCCTGGCAAGATTTCTTCTTGGTAACGAACTAGAATCGCTCCAGATATTTTTCGATCCGGGACATGCCTTCCTCGATGTTTTCCAACGAGTTGGCATAGGAGAAGCGCAGATAGCCCTCGGCCCCCTGGCCGAAATCGATGCCCGGGGCCACGCCCACGTGGGCCTTCTCCAGGATGTCGAAGGCCAGCTTGAGCGAGCTGCCGCCGAACCTGGCCGCCAGATGTCCGGCGTTGGCCAGGACGTAGAACGCTCCGGTGGGCTCGCTGCCGAGGCCGAAGCCCAGCCCCCGCAGCCGCCGCACGATGTGGCGGCGGCGCTCGTCGTAGATGCGTCTCATGCGCGCGACGTCCGGCCAGGCCTCGCGCAGCGCGGCCACGCCCGCCCATTGGGAGACCGAGGAGGCCGAGATGAAGAAGTTCTGGCAGAGCCGCTGGATGGGCCGCACGAAACGCTCCGGCGCTATGAGGTAGCCCAGCCGCCAGCCGGTCATGGCGAAGAGTTTGGAAAAGCCGTTGAGCACCACGGCCTCGTCCGTGAATTCCAGGATGCTCTGCTCCCGGCCCTCGTAGACCAGCCCGTGGTATATCTCGTCCGAAACCACCACGGCCCCGGCGTCCCGGGCCATGTCCGCCACGGCCCGCATGCGTTCGCCGGAGAGCAGGGTGCCCGTGGGGTTGGCCGGGGAGTTGATGAGGATGGCTCGGGTCCGGTCGGTGAGCGCCTCGCGGACCTTTTCCGGCCGGTACTGGAAGGCGTCGTCCTCGAAGACCGGCACGCGCACGGTCTCGGCCTCCACGAAGCGGATGAAGTTCGGGTAGCAGGCGTAGCAGGGGTCCGAGACGACCACCTCGTCGCCGTGCTCCAGGAGCGCGGCGAAAGCCAGCAGCATGGCCGGAGAAGTGCCCTGGGTCACGATCACCCGATCCGGGTGAACCTCCGCGCCGTAGCGCTCGGCGTAGTGGGCGCAGACCGCCTCGCGCAGTTCCAGGAGCCCCAGGCTGTGGGTGTAGTGGGTCCGGCCGTCGCGGATGGCCTTGCAGGCCGCCTCCTTGACGCATTCCGGGGTGTCGAAGTCGGGTTCGCCGATCTCCAGGTGGATGACCGGGTGACCGCAACGTTCCAGACGCTGCGCGGCCTCCAGGATGTCCATGACCAGGAAGGGGGCGATGCAGTCGGTGCGTTGGGGTATCATTGCGCGCGTTGGTCCGGCCCGGGAGGGGGCGCCTCCCGGGCCGTGATGATGCTAGGCGATCTTCACCAGGGCCAGCTCGAAGGTCAGCTCCTTGCCGGCCAGGGGGTGGTTGCCGTCGAGGGTGACGGTCTTCTCGTCCAGCGCGGAGATGTGCACGTGGGGCGTGCTGCCGTCCTCCAGGCGGATGGAGAGCATCATGCCGATCTCCGGGGTGATGTTCGGCGGAATCTGCTCCCGGCCGACCTCGATGGTCAGTTCCTTGCGGTAGTCGCCGTAGGCCTGTTCCGGCGGGATGACCACGGTCTTCGTCTCGCCCACGGCCATGCCCGCGACGGCCGTGTCGAAGCCCTCGATGACCATGCCCGCGCCGACTTGGAATTCCAGGGGTTCGCGTTCGAGGGAGGAGTCGAACACCGAGCCGTCGGACAGCCGCCCGGTGTAGTGGACCTGAACGGTGTCGCCTTTTTTCGCCTGGGTCATGTGTCGCTCCTTGGCCTATGGGTGTCAGTCGAACTGGAAGTTGAGCAGATTGCGTATCTCGCGCATGGACGCGGCGGCCTTTTCGCGGGCTCGGGCGTTGCCGTCCTCGAGCAGGGCGCGCAGGCGCTCGGGATCCTTCTCCAGGGCCGCGCGGCGCTCGTGGATCGGGGCCAGGAAGCGCTCCATGGATTCGAGCAGGATCTTCTTGCAGTCCACGCAGCCGAAGGCGGCCTTCACGCAGCCCTCGCGGATCTCGGCGCATTTCTCCGCCCCGGTCATGAGCTTGTGGTAGGGGAAGAGGTTGCAGACCTCGGGGTCGCCGGGGTCGCTTTTGCGCAGCCGGTTCTTGTCGGTGAACATGGTCTTCACCTTGGGGAGGATCTCGCTCATGGGTTCGCCCAGCGAGATGCCGTTGCCGTAGCTCTTGCTCATCTTGCGGCCGTCCAGGCCGGGGAGCTTGGCGTCCGGGGTGAGCAAGGCCTCGGGCTCGGGGAAGAAGTCGCCGTTGAGGTGGTTGAAGCGACGGGCGATCTCCCGGGTCAGCTCCATGTGCGGCAGCTGGTCCTGGCCGACCGGCACGGCGAATGGCCGGTACATGAGGATGTCCGAGGCCATGAGCACGGGATAGCCGAGGAAGCCGTAGGTGGCCAGATCCTTCTGGCCGGACAGTTCCTGGGACATCTCCTTGAAGGTCGGGTTGCGCTCCAGCCAGGACAGCGGGGTGAGCATGGAGAGGATGAGGTGCAGCTCGGCGTGCTCCTTGATCTGCGACTGCTGGAAGATGACGCACTTCTCCGGGTCCAGCCCGGCGGCGACCCAGTCCAGCACGAGGCCGGGCACGAAGCCCTTGATGCGCCGGGGATCGGCGTACTCGCTGGTCATGGCGTGCCAGTCGGCGACGAAGAAATAGCACTCGTACTGTTCCTGGAGCTTGATCCAGTTCACGAGCACGCCGAAGTAGTGGCCGAGATGGAGCGGTCCGGTGGGCCGCATGCCCGAGACGATGCGTTTGTTGGGTGTGGTCATGGCGATGTGGGGTTAGAAGGTCAGGGGCACCCGCAGGAGACGGGAGCCGGTCTCCACCACGGGCAGGAGAATCCGGCCCAGGAGGTTGATGTCCAGAAGGTCGCCCAGGAGGATCGCCGCCAGGATGACGAACACCCCGTAACGGCCGAAGGAGAGGTAGCGGTAGGCCAGGTGCCGGGGCAGAACTCCGGCCAGGATGTTGCTGCCGTCCAGGGGCGGCACGGGCAGCAGGTTGAAGGTTCCGAGCACGAGGTTCACGAAGACCCCGGCCTGGGAAATGAGCGTCAGCGGCACCAGGACCGTGCCCAGGGCTCCGGCCTGGTGCGCCACGGCCCAGGGCAGGAGCGCGTGGTAGAGCACGGCGAAGAGCACGGCCAGGAGGAAGTTGGCCCCCGGCCCGGCCAGGGCCACCAGGAGCATGCCCTTGAGCGGATTCTTGAAGAAGCGCGGGTCCACGGGCACGGGCTTGGCCCAGCCGATGTTGGCGATGAAGAAGACCACCGTGCCCAGGGGGTCCAGGTGGCGCAGGGGATTGAGCGTCAGGCGTCCGGCCCGCCGGGCCGTGGGGTCGCCGAGGGCGTAGGCCGCCAGACCGTGGGCCAGTTCGTGGCAGACCAGGGCCAGGAGCAGGGGAACGGCGAGGATGCTGACGGTGACGATCTTGTCGGCGAGGAACTCAGGCATGGGCAAAGCGGCTAGCACGAAGCGTCGGGCTGGGCAAGGGGAAAGAGTCCGCCCGGGGCGGCTTGCCTGGCCCGCGCCTCGTCAGGCCCCGGCCTTGGCCAGGGCCAGCTTGACCTTGTTCTTCAGTTCCGTGAGGTCCACCGACTTGACCACGTAGAAGTCGGCCGCGATGGACTTCAGGTCGTGCTGGAAGCTGTCGTAGGCCGTGGACAGGATCACGGGCAGATCCTGATGCCTGCCCCGGATTTCCTGCAGAAGGTCCAGTCCGGAGCGGTTGACGCCGAGCTTGATGTCCAGGACCACGATGAGCGGCTTCTCCCGCTCCACCACGTCCAGGATGGGCTCCTCCCCGTCGGACACGGCCACGTCGTAGCCCTCCACCTGCAACTCTTCCTGGTAGAGCATCCGGATATGCTTTTCGTCGTCCACGACGAGAATCTTGGGCTTGTTCATGACGCACTCCTTGAGGGTGGGATGCACGCTAGTTTGAAGATACCCATTTTCGGTGCCGGGTCAACCCGGGAAATGCGGTGAAAACTGGGCGAAACCTTGGACACTTGAACAGCGCGGGCCGCCGGGCTATGCTCCCCCACCCGGGGCCACCGGGAAAAGAGGGCACCCATGATCACCGTGCGCCTGGAGCCGGGCGGCGAGGTGAAGACCTTCGACCGCCTGAACACCGTGCATCAGCTGCTGAACCGTCTGGGGCTGCGTTTCACCGAAGCCCTGGTCATCCGCGACGGCCGCCTCCTGACCCAGGACCTGAAGCTCAAGCAGGGCGACGCGATCACCGTGCGCGTGGTCACGTCCGCCGGCTGAGAACCCCAAGGAATCCCCATGAAATGCCGACGCTGCAAGGCCGAGGCCGAGGTGGCCCTGCCCAGCCACAACACGGCCTTCTGCCGCGACTGCTTCCTGCTCTACTTCAGCCGCCAGGTGGACCACGCCATCCGCCGCCACGCCATGTTCACCCGCGTCGACCGGGTGCTGGTGGCGCTCTCCGGCGGCAAGGACTCCCTCTCGCTCATGCTGGAACTGGCCAACCTGGGCTATTCGGCCACGGGCCTGCACGTGGACCTGGGCATCCCGGTGTCCTCGGAACGCGCCCGCAAGCGGGTGGAGGACTTCTGCGCCATGCACGGCCTGGACTTGAAGGTGGTGGAGCTGGCGGCCGAGGGCCTGGCCATCCCGGAGGTCAAGGAGGCCGTGTACCGGCCCGTGTGCTCCATCTGCGGCAAGATCAAGCGCCACTATTTCAACCGCATGGCCCTGGAGGGCGGCTACACGGCCCTGGCCACCGGCCACAACCTGGACGACGAGGTGGCCCGGCTGTTCGCCAACACCCTGCGCTGGGACGAGGCCTACCTCTCGGACCAGGGCCCCTGTCTGCCGGACGAGGGCGGCTTCGCGCGCAAGGTCAAGCCGCTCTACCGGCTCTCGGAGTTCGAGACGGCGGCCTACGCCTTTCTGCGTGGCATCGAGCACCACAAGGACGCCTGCCCCTACAGTCCGGGCGCCAGCTTCACGAGCCACAAGAAGCTCTGGGGCGAACTGGAGTGGAAGAGTCCGGGCAGCAAGGTCTCGTTCTACGAGGGATTCCTGGAGCGCGGGCGGCCCGCCTTCGCGGACCGGGACCGGGAGAAGGGCTTCGAGCTGCGGCCCTGCGCCTCCTGCGGCTCGCCCACGTCCCAGGAACTCTGCGGCGTCTGCCGGGTGCGCGCGGCCGTGGCGGAGCGGCGGGGCGGCTGAGGTGTCCGGCCCGAAGGTCTCCGTGGCCCTGCCGTGCTTCAACTGCGCGGCCACGCTTCCGGCGGCCCTGGACAGCCTCCTGGCCCAGACCCTGGGCGAAATCGAAATCCTGGCCGTGGACGACGGCTCCACGGACGACACGGCCGACGTGCTGCGGGACTATGCCCGCCGCGACGGCCGGGTGCGGCCGCTGACGCTGCCCCACGGCGGCATCGTGCCCGCGCTGAACGCCGCCCTGGCGGCGGCCAGGGCCCCCCTGGCGGCGCGCATGGACGCCGACGACCTCTGTATGCCCGAGCGTCTGGAGGTCCAGGCCCGGCTGCTGGACGAGCGGCCGGAGCTGGGGCTCGTGGGCTGCCGGGTGCGCTTCGGCGGGGACCGCGCGGCCCGGGGCGGCTACGCCCACTATGTGGACTGGATCAACGGCCTGACCGCGCCCGGCGACATCTACGTGAACCGCTTCGTGGAGTCGCCTTTCGCCCATCCCTCCATCGTCTTCCGCCGCGAATTGGCCGAGCGCCTGGGCCCCTATCGCGCGGGCCCGTTCCCCGAGGACTACGAGCTGATCCTGCGCTTCCTGGAGGCCGGGGTGCGCATGGCCAAGGCCGAGGCCGAGCTGCTGGTCTGGAACGACCCGCCGGAGCGGCTTTCGCGCAACCACCCGAGCTACGCCGTGGACGCCTTCTACCGGCTCAAGACCGGCTTCCTGGCCCGCTGGCTGGCCCGCAACAACCCGCACCATCCGGACGTGCTCGTGCTCGGCGCGGGCCGCACCACCCGCAAGCGCGCGGACCTGCTCCTGGAGCACGGGGTGAACATCGTCGCCTACGCGGACATCGACCCGCGCAAGATCGGCCGGGCGGTCAACGGCAGGCCGGTGCTCCACCGCGACCAACTCCCGCCCGCCGGAGAATGCTTCTGCCTGTCCTACGTGGGCAGCAGGGGGGCAAGGGACGACATCGCGGCGTTTCTGCGGGAAAGGGGATGGAAAGAGGGGATGGATTGTCTGATGGTTGGGTAGTGTGGATTGATGAATTTTGGGTGCCGAGTGGACAGTTTTATGGCTACGGTAAAATTAAATCTGCCAAATGCATGCAGTGGTAGGGGGCGTGGATGTGTGCCCCCTTGCGCATGCACCTCAGGTTGAAATTCTTTATTGCTTCAATGATCGAGTTGTTATCAAGCAACAGCATCGCCTCATCTGTGTCGTATATATATACGGCGAACTGATCGAATCCGCCTGATTCGTAGTAGTGGTCGTCGAATTCGATGGTTTTATAGGTTTTGAATGTGGATTTAAAATTTTCTCCAAGATGTGAGGCAATTATCTTTTTTGATAAATGCCAGGAGAAAAGAGGCAATTTTTGTTCAAGCATTTTCCCAACGGTAAAAACCTCTTGCCAATACATATTTATTCTTGAATATATTTCGATTGTTGATGTGCTTTCATGGGCAGGCAAGCAGGATGAGCCCCAAAATGAGATTTCCGTCAGATAAGGCTCAGGGATGCAAATGCTGACGTATTTTTTTAAAACTGGAAGTATCTGTTCAATGAAGAAAGAATTTCTTTCAAGATCACAGAATCGAAGTGAATACTTTGATCGTAACGTTTTGTCAACGATGCGTTTTTTAAATATTACTGAAGGGATTTTTTCTTCCAGCCATTCTGATTGCCTGTCCGGATGAAGAAGCTCATCTAAATCTGCGTCCATTGCTGGAGCACTTGCGAGGCTTATATTTCTTAGTTGAAATTTTGATTCAAATTTTCTTATAGCTTCTGCCTCATAGGAGTTTAAATCATCCTTTTTAACATTCTTAAATGAAATATGAGTAATGTCATTATGCTTTTTTCTGTGTTGTGTGTATCTTCTTGGGATGTCAATCGCCTGTCCTATGTAGTATGTGCCGTCTGAAAAATGAAGTAAGTAAATTCCACATCTGCTTCTGTTATGAAAAAAATCAACAATCGATGGCCTATTGTAAATTTTTTTTTGTTTCCAAAAAGTTTAGCTCAGATAGCATTGCTAATAAGTCCATAATCGTCTGTTATTCCCCTATTTTTTGTCGCGTTGAACAGTAAAATTAAATAGTAAAGCTTATTAAGCACATTTGATATGGTTTCCATTTTTAAAGAAAGTGAGTTGCCTTGTCTATTTTGTTTTTTTCGGTGGACTATCCCTTCCCATCTCCCGCCTTTCTATCCCGTCTCCTTCTCAATTCGCCGGCGCAGTGCGCGCGTCGAGGGTGGCGGCGTCGGCGTCGTTTGGTCGTGTGGGAAGGCGGCCGCCGCGCTCTGGAACGAGCGGTCGGGGGATGGAAGGGCCTGCGGCCTGAAGGGGTGAGGTCTCGGACGCCGCGCGGAACGCCGTCCTTTCCGTTTCTCAGTTCTGGGCCGGGGTGCTCCGGTAGGTGGCCCGGTTGCGGCGCAGTTGGTACTTGGCCACGGCCTGGTTGTGTTCCTCCAGGCTTTTGCTGAAGAAGTGCGTGCCGTCGCCCTTGCCCACGAAGTAGAGGAAGCCGTGTTGTTCCGGGGCGGCCGCCGCCTGGAGCGAGATCAGGCCCGGCGAGCAGATGGGGCCCGGCGGCAGGCCGGAGATGCGGTAGGTGTTGTAGGGGTTGGCCCCGTCCTCCAGGTGCGCGCGGGTCAGGTCGCCGTCGTAGTCCTGGCCCAGGCCGTAGATCACCGTGGGGTCGGATTGCAGGCGCATCCCCAGGCGCAGGCGGTTCATGAAGACCCCGGCCACGCGGGCCCGTTCGCTCAGGTCGCCGGATTCCTTTTCCACCAGGGAGGCCAGGATCACCAGACGCCGCAGTTCCTCCGGCGCGGGCAGGCCGTTCGGCCAGACCTTGCGGGCGTTCTTGCGGAACTCCTTGAACATGGCCTCGGCCAGCACGCGGCCGTTGTCGCCGGAGACCTTGGACACGAGGTAGGTCTCGGGGAAAAGGTAGCCCTCGGGCGAATCCGAGGGAATCTCGTTCTTCGCCAGCAGGCCGGGGTCGAAGGCCGCCTTGCGGAATTCCTCGCCCGTGGCCGCGCCGGAATCGTCCACGGCCCGGGCCGTCTCCCGCCAGGACAGGCCCTCGCGCACCTGGACGCGCAGGAGGATGCCCGGGGACTCGGTGAGTTCCTTGAGGATGCGTTCCGGGCTCCAGCCCGAGACGAGCAGGTATTCCCCGGCGCGGACGGACTGGGCCTTGCCCGCGTCGCGGGCCAGGGACTCGAAGCTCCGGGCGCTACGCAACAGGCCCTGCTCCGCGAGGTCGCGGGACACGGCCCGCAGGGTGGAGCCGGGATTGACCCGGAAGACCACTTCCTGGCCGGAGGGAAGCAGCGGCGCGGCGGGTTCCATGAAGGAGCGCGCGAACCAGAGCGCCCAGGCCAGGATGAAGACCCCGGCCAGGGCCGTGCAGAGCGGGACGAGAACCCGGGGCGAGGTGGTCAGCTTGCCCGGTCCAGCCATGACCGCAGGATCTGGACCGCCGCCTGGCTGTCCAGGTGTTCTTTCCGTTTCCGGGCGCACAGGCCGGCCTCCTTCAGCTCCTCCTCGGCGGCCGCCGAGGTCAGGCGTTCGTCCTCGAAATGCACGGGGATGGTCAGGCGGCGACGCAGGCTTTCCGCGAAGTTGCGGGCCTGGCGCGTGGTCAGGGTTTCGGAGCCGTCCAGGGCCAGGGGCAGGCCGACGACCACGGCCTGGACGCCCTGGGCCGCGATCACGGCCAACAGGTCGGCGAAGAATTGGTCGCGGCCGTCGCGATGGAGGGCGGGCAGCGGCGAGGCCAGGATGCCCTGGGGGTCGCACACCGCGAGGCCCACGCGCTTGAGCCCGAAGTCCACGGCCAGCACGCGCACGGCTACTCCACGATGAGGGTCTTGCCCCGGCGCTCCGCGCCGTCCAGCATCTTCTTGAGCGCGCGCCGCCACTTGGGCCCGCCCACGGCCTGGGCCACGTATTCCGTGGCGTGCAGCACCGGGTTGTGGCGCTTCATCTGGATGAGCGAGCGGCGGATGCCGATCTTGCACGAGGGGCAGCCCACCAGGATGGGGCGTTTCCTGTCCGCGCCCTCCAGATCCTTGTCCAACTGCTCCTTCTTGCGCGCGCGCAGCCGGTTGTAGATCTCCGGGCTGGTCAGCGCGCCCATGCCGGACTCGCCGCAGCAGCCGGGCGAGAGGGACACCCGGGTGCCGAGCATCCCGGCCAGGGCCTGGCGGTAGGATTCGGCGGCCTTGACCTTGGACACGCCGGTCCACTCCGCGTGGCAGGCGGCGTGGTAGAGCAGTTCCTCGCCCGCCGGGAAGGGGCCGGGCAGCCGTTCCAGGAGATACTGCATGGCGTCCAGGTGGCGCGGCGGGGCGGCCAGTTCGCGGGCGAACTCGTAGGTTTCCAGGGACTCGCGGCAGGTGCCGCAGGCCGTGATCAGGGTCGTGGCCATGAGGCCCGCCTTGCCGGTGGCCACGAGCACGTCCAGAAGCTCGGTGAGGGTCCGGTGGCGGTTGGCCTGGTAGGCCTCCTGGCAGCCCGCCGCCAGCAGAGGGTAGCCGCAGCAGAGGTGCCGGGGCGGCAGGACCACGTTGGCCCCGGAGCGCAGGAGCAGGAAGAGGGTGGCCAGGCCGATGGAGTGCGAGAAGAGCCCCGCGCCGCAGCCGGGGAAGTAGAGCACCGTGTCCTCGGGCGCGGCGTTCGGCCGCTTGAGGATGAAGCCCTGGTCGAGCTTGAGTTCGTCCGCGAGGCTCGTGAAGTCCACGTGCGGCCCCTGGCTCTGGAACAGCGGGCTCTTCATGCCGCGCAGCATGGCCCCGGGCACGAGACCCAGAACCCGGTTGGCCGCCGTCTGGCCCAGGGAGAGGGCCTTGGCGACCTTGGGCAGGCGGCCGGAGGGGTCGCGGGCCAGCATGGTCAGCACCTTGGTCTTGATCGGGTGGCCGCCCTGGCCCTTGTATTCCAGGAAGGAGCGGATCTGAAGCGCGGCCCCGGCGGAATCGATCTTGATCGGGCAGACGGCCGTGCATTTGCCGCAGGCCGTGCAGTGCTCCATGATCCGGCGCAGTTCGGCCAGCAGGCCCGGATCGGGTTCGCCGCGCTGGATCTGGGAGTAGTAGATGGCCTCCATCAGCGCGCCCAGGCTGATGTTCTTGTTCCGGGGGTGGAAGAGCAGGCCGCGCTGGGGCTGGAACATGGGGCAGACCTGCTTGCACTTGCCGCAACGGGTGCAGGTCTGGATGTTGCGCAAGAGCGCGATGAGCTGCTCCTTGTCCTTGAGCGCGGTCTTGTCCAGATCCTGGATGAGGCGGTTGAAGGAGAAGGTGTAGGGCTCGCCCGGCAGCTTGCGTTCGGTGAGCTTGGCCGGGTTGAGCACGTTCCGGGGGTCCACCTTGGCCTTGTAGGCGCGCAGGGCCTTGATCTTCTCTTCGGAAAGATAGGCGATCTTGGTGATGCCGATGCCGTGTTCGCCGGAGACCTCGCCGTTGAGTTCCAGAACCTTCTCGAACACGTCCCTGGCGGCCTCATGGGCCTGGGCCAGCATCTCGGCGTCGTTGGAGTTCACCGGAATGTTCACGTGGCAGTTGCCGTCGCCCGCGTGCATGTGGCTGGCGATGGCGATGCGCCGGGCCTTGATCTCCTCGTAGAGGGCCTCGATCTCGCGGTCGAGCTTGGGGTGCTCGTCGCGCAGTTCCTGGAAGAAGTAGCGGATCTCGGCCTGGAACTCCTCCTCGGAGATGTCCGCCGTGGTGGTCTTCTTCTTGAGGATGGACAGGGCCCGTTCCAGGGCGGCGTCCACGGCCGGGTCGTCGAAGGCCATGCCGGGCAGCTCGCGCACCTGGAGCAGGGCCTTGCGGTAGCGCTTGGCCAGGTAGATGAGATTCAGGTTCTCCAGGAAGTCCGAGAACTGGGGGATGACCCCCAGGGGGATGACGACGTCCTCGTTGATCTTGAACCCTGAGGTCCGTTTGGCGATGGCCGAGAGCTTGTGGCGGTCCTCCCAGAAGTGCTCGGCCTCCTTCTCGTCGCGGGCGGCGAAGATGTCCACGCCCTCGTACGGTTGGGCAATGGCCAGCAAGGCCCGCACGGCCTGCTCCAGGGCGTCCTCGTCGTCCGAGTCGAGCTGGACCAGGAGCACGGAGATGGGATCGCCCTCCAACTCGGTGGATTTCTTCTTGTACTCGATGGCCTGGACGTACTTGGGGCCCCATTCCTCCAGAGCCGAAATCTTCACCAAGTCGCCCTGTTCGCGGATGGTGTCCCGCAGGCCCACGATATCCTTGATCACGAACATGGCGTTGCGCATGGAGCGGCCGTAGAACTCGAGGCAGAGCACTCGGGAATGGGCGGGCTTGGGATGGAGCACGAAGCAGCAATCCACGATGACGCCGTCCACGCCTTCCTTCTGCACCCCGGGCAGGCCGCCGAGGAACTTGTTGGAGACGTCCTTGCCCAGACCCTTGCCGCGGATGTCCGCGCCGTTCAGCGCGATGGTTTCGAGCAGCGCGCCTTTATCATCGAAGACCTCGAAGGTCGCGGTCTCGTTCTCGAAGATTTTGTGGCGCGGATGGTCCTTGCGGCGGATCTCCACCAGGTCGCCCGTGGGCAGGACCATGCGGTAGGAGAGGATGTTGTCGATGGTCGTGCCGTACTCGAAGGCGAACGGCCCGCCGGAGTTCTCGGAAATGTTCCCGCCCAGGCTGGAGGCGGCCTTGGAGGCCGGGTCCACGGTGAAGAGCAGGTTCTGCTCGGCGGCGGCCTTGATGGCGTCCAGGGTGATCACGCCGGCCTGGGCGCAGAGCACCATGGTGTCCGGGTCGATGTCGGTGATCCGCTTGAAGCGGGCCAGGGAGAGGACCACGGCCCGGATGTGCATGGGGATGGCCCCGCCGGTGAGGCCCGTGCCGCCGCCCCGGGGGATGATGGCGAAACCCATTTCGTTGGCCAGGCGCACCACGGCCTGGATCTGTTCCGGGGTCTCGGGGAAGAGCACGAACTGGGGCAGTTCCAGGCGCAGGTCCGTGGCGTCCGTGGCGCATTCCACCAGGGTGTTCGGTGCGGCGCCGATGCATTCGGCGGGCAGCAGGGCCTTGAGCCGCTCGTGCAGGGTCTTCTTGAAGGCCGCGTCGGCGTCGAACTGTTCCCAGAAATGGCGCACGGCGATGTTCAGGATGGTCGGGTACTCGCCGGAGAGGGTCGGTCGGGCGATGTTCAGGCGGCGCTTGACGCTCTCGCGCACCAGATCGGGGTCCACGAAAGGGTTGTAGCGCACCAGGAAGAGTTCGGCGGCAAGACCGGCGGCCAAGTCGCGCACGTCGGCGGGCCACTGGGCGTATCCTTCCAGATCGACAAGGCCGAAGACGCGGCTTACGAGCTGTTCGTCGGAAACGGAAATATGGGGTCCTAATTGAGGCATGTCCTGTCCTGACGGCGAAAGATTCACCGGGTTGGTCGTTGGAAGGAGGAGAATATAGGGACCGCCGCGCGGCTTGGCAAGTGCGCGCTCCGGGGGGCCGAGGGACCGGCTCCGTGGTTGTATTCCATGGACTGTTGCGCGCATGTGGGCGCACCTCTGTTGCAATGTCCGGCAAAACCTTTCCTTGCGGATGCATTTGGTGGATGCCCTTGGGAAACGCTTGTGGCGGGACATTTTCACCGGCATACGTAAAAGCGATCATTGTTCTTGTTGACAACTCAAGCCGGCCGCATGTCTAATCCGACCCCGACGCGAAACACCAAGTATCGGAGGATGATATGCGGCTTACGGTATCGGGGAAGCTCACCCTCGGATTCGGTTCCATTCTCGCGCTGCTGTGCGTGAGCACGTTCGTCCTGTCCCAGAACATCCAGAAAGTCCGCGACGTGGCGGGCACCATCCACAGCGAAAGCCTGCCCTTCGCCCGGGGAGCCGCCGAGATGCGGCTGGCCACGGCCTACGTGCAGCAGGCGTTCACCAACGTCTCGGCCACCCATTCCTCCAAGGCCTACGCAGAGGCCGAGGCCCAGGCCAAGATCTTCCGGGACAACCTGGCCAAGTTCAAGGGAGCCTTCGAGCGCGACCAGGACAAGGCCCGCCTGGAAGACCTCGACCTCATGAGCAAATCTTTCGAAACCATGTATATCATGGGCCGCCGCATGGCCGACGCCTACGTCAACCTGGGAGTGGAGGCGGGCAACTCCATGATGGAGGACTTCGAAGCCCGGGTCAGCAAGCTCATCGAACGGCTGAAGCCCTTGGGCGAGTCGCGCTTCCAGGATGTGGACGGCCAGGTGGGCAGGGTGGCCGACGACCTGGAGCGTTCGCTGTACGTCCAACTGATCCTGCTGGGGGTGTCCCTGGTCCTGGCCCTGGGCGTCGCCCTGCTCATCGCCCGTTCCCTGAAGCGCCAGCTCGGCGCGGAGCCGGACGACGTGGCGGTCCTGGCCGGGCGCATCGCCTCCGGAGACCTGGAGGTGGGGGGCTCCCGCTCGGGCGCGGCCACGGGCGTACATGCGGCCATTCTGGACATGGCCGCCAAGCTGAAGGCCACGTTCGCCGAGGTTCAGGCCCGGCAGGCCGAGGCCGAGGAGAAGACGCGGCAGGCCGAGCAGGCCCGGAGCGAGGCCGAGCGCGCCCGCGAGGAGGCCCTCTCGGCCAAGTCCGATGGCCTGCGCGAGGCCGCCGGTCGCCTGGAGGACATCGTGGACAGCCTGTCTCAGGCCAGCGAACACCTCTCCACGCGCGTGACCCAGGTTTCGCGGGGAGCGGAGGTGCAGCGGGAACGCAGCGCCGAGACGGCCACGGCCATGGAGGAGATGAGCGCCACGGTCCTCGAGGTCGCGGGCAACGCCTCCAAGGTCGCGGAGGAGGCCGACGGCGCGCGGGTTCAGGCCCAGGCCGGGGCAGCCACCGTGGAACGGGTCAAGGAGTCCATCGCCGAGGTCCAGAATCGCTCGGAGACCATGAAGCAGGGCCTGGCCGAACTGGGCGCCCACGCCGAGGGCATCGGCCGGATCATGACGACCATCACCGACATCGCGGACCAGACCAACCTGCTGGCGCTCAACGCGGCCATCGAGGCGGCCCGGGCGGGTGACGCCGGCCGCGGTTTCGCCGTGGTGGCCGACGAGGTGCGCAAGTTGGCCGAGAAGACCATGACCGCCACCAAGGAGGTCGGCGAGGCCGTGGAGCGCATCCAGACCGCCACCCGACGCAATATCAGCGACATGGACGGGGCCATGGACGCCGTGACCCGGAGCACGTCCCTGGCCGGGGAGGCCGGAGCGGCCCTGGGCCTGATCGTGGGCAAGGTCGAGCTGACCACGGACATGGTGCGCTCCATCGCGGCGGCCAGCGAGGAGCAGTCGGCCGCTGGCGAGGAGATCAACCGGGCGGTGGAGGAGGTCAGCCGCATTTCGGCGGAGACCGCCGAGGGCATGGGCGAATCGTCCCGGGCCGTGGGCGAGTTGGCCGATCTGGCTTCGCGCCTGCGGGGACTCATCGGGCAGCTGCGCCAGGGATAGCCCGCCGAGTTCTGGACAGCCGGGCCGCGCCGGGAGTATGAAGTTGGGCCGGGCCGACCGGCCCCTACTTTTTTCAGGAGGTTTCACGTTCATGCCGCACGAGGATTTCGCCGACCTGACCCTGTTCATCACCGGCCCCACCTGGCTGCGGCCCGAGGTGCGCCGGGCCGGGATGTTGCCGGAATTCGGCCACCGCGACAGCGAGGGCAACAAGCGTTTCGTCCCCATCTTCGAGCACCTGCGGACCCTCGCCCGGGTGGGCGAGGGCTGGGACGTGATGCTCTTCAACGGCTCGGGTTCCACGGCCTTGGAGGCTGCGATCCGGTCCCTGGTGGCCGACGGCGAGACCGTGCTGAACGTCTCGGTGGGAGCCTTCGGGGATCTGTTCCACAAGATGGCCGTGCTCAACGGCAAGAAGGCCGTGCAGCTCAAGTTCGAGCCGGGTCGGGCCATCGACCTGGAGCGCATGGAGCAGGCCCTCGTGGAGCACCGTCCGGCCGTGGTCACCCTGACCCAGAACGAAACCTCCACCGGCGTGTGCAACGACGTGGAGACGGCCTGCGCCCTGGCCCGCAAGCACGGAGCCTTGCCCGTGGTGGATGGGGTGAGCCTGTTCGGCGGGGCCGACGCGCGCATCCCGGAATCCAACCCGGCCATGTACGTGACCTCGCCCCAGAAGGCCCTGGGCCTGCACGCCGGATTCGGCATCGCCTTCGTCTCGGCCGAGGCCCTGGACAAGGCCGCGCGGGTCCGGAACCGGGGCCATTCCTCGGACATCCTCAACCAGCTGAACACGGCCCGCAAAAGCCAGACGCTGACCACGCCCAACTGCGGCCTGGCGAACCAGATGGCCGTGCAGCTGGACTACATCGTGAACGTCGAGGGCGTGGAAAACCGCTACCGGCGGCACGCGGTCATGCGCGACATGGTCCAGGCCTGGGCCGCCCGCCAGTCCGGCTTCGAACTCTTCGCCCAGGAGGGTTTCCGCTCGCCGACCCTGACGACCCTGCGGCCGCCCCAGGGCATGAGCGTCGCGGACCTGAAGAAGATCAAGGAAGCCGTGCGCGCCCGGGGCTACCTCTTCGACCCCGGTTACGGCAAGCTGAACGCCGACCTGGAGGCCAAGGGGCTGCGGCCCGTGTTCCGCATCGGCCACATGGGCGACATCACCCCGGAGATGCTGACCGGATACCTGGACGCCCTGGGCGAAATTCTGGCCGCCCGCTGATTCCGTCCGACGGACACACGAAAGCCCCCGGCGCATCCGCTCCGGGGGCTTTTTTTCATGCGCGCCGCGCTCAGTCGCGCAGCACCTGGACCAGGAAGCCCTTCAGGTAGTCGGTTTCGGGCATGGCCGGATGCACCGGATGGTCCATGTCCTGGTGGCCCTGGCGGATGATCCGCACCCGCACCCGGGCCTCCTGGGCCGCGCGCTGGAGCACCCGGCGCAGATCGTCGCGGGAGAGGTGCTGGGAGCAAGAGCAGGTCAGGAGCAATCCGCCGTGCTCCACCAGGCCCAGAGCCAGGCGGTTGGCCTTGCGGTAGGCCGCCGTGCCGGTCTCCACGTCCTTGCGGCGCTGGATGAAGGCGGGGGGGTCCAGGCTGACGAGATCGAAGCGCCGCCCCTGGTCCAGCATTTCCGACAGGGCCTCGAAGGCATCGGCCTTCACGCATTCCACCCGCTCGGCCACGTCGTTGAGCGCGGCGTTGCGGGCCACGGCCTCCAGGGCCGGTCCCGAGGCGTCCAGGCAGGTCGCGGCCTCGGCTCCGGCCCGGGCCGCGGCGACACCCAGGGCTCCGGCGTAGCAGAAGGCGTCCAGAACCCGTTTCCCGGCCGCGAAGGGGAGCAGAGAGGCCCGGTTGGCGCGCATGTCGTAGTACCAGCCGGTCTTCTGCCCCGAGGCCGGGGATACGGCGAAACGAGTGCCGTTCTCCTCGATTTCCAGGGTTTCCGGCACGTCGCCCCAGGCCGTGACCACCTCCTTGGGCAGGCCCTCCAGCTCCCGGGAGCGCGAGTCGTTCTTGAGCAGGATGCCCGAGGGCCGGACCACGTCGCGCAGGGCTTCCAGAACGGCCTCGCGGACGCGTTCCATGCCCGCCGTGAGAAACTGGACCGAGAGCAGGCCGCCGAAGCGGTCCACGATGAGCCCGGGCAGGAAGTCGGACTCGCTGAACACGAGCCGGTAGAAGGGCTTGTCGAAGCAGCGCTCACGCAGCTCCAGGGCGGCCCGCACGCGTTCCCGGAAGAAATCCGGGTCCAGGCGGTCGCGGGCCTCCCGGCTGACGAGACGCCCGCAGATGAGGGCCCCGGGGTTGATCGTGGCCAGTCCAAGGGGGCGGCCCCCGGCGGCTTCCACCCGGGCGCACTCGCCCGGCTCGAAGGCCTTCAGCGGCGTCTTGGTCGTGTCCACCTCGTTGCTGAATATCCAGCAGTGGCCCTCGCGAACCCGGCGGTCCTCATTCTTTTTCAGCAGAAGCGTTTTCATGTTTTCTTTTTCCTCGCGTTCCATGCCCGGATACGGGCATGGAACGCCGATGCGGGGTCCGGGGGGGCCGCGGGCCCCCGGGCGGGGTGCGGGGCGGCGGCCCCGCTATATTTTCCCCAGTTGCAGCAGACGGCGGCCGTACACGGCCTGGCCCAGGGAAATGCAGGCGTCGTTGGGCGGAACCTGGGTGTGGACCAGGGGCTCCAGGCCGCGCTCCCAGAGGGCCCGGGGCAGTTCCACGGCCAGGGTCAGGTTCTGCATGACCCCGCCGGAGAGGCCCACGAAGGGTACGCCGAGAACCCCGGCGAACCCGGCGGCCAAGTCGGCCAACCCCTGCGCGAGGCCCAGGTGGAAACGCCGGGCGATGCTCGGGACCGGCACGCCCGCGCGGAGGTCGTCCAGGACGTGGCGGAAGAGGGTCAGGGTGTCCAGCACGGCCGGGTCGTCGTCGGCCAGCATGGGGCAGGGGTAGGCCTCGGTCTCGGAGAGGTCCTGGACCTTCTCCAGGAGGATGGCGGCCTGGCCCTCGTAGCTGATGGCCGGGCAGAGGCCGAGCATGGCCGAGACGCCGTCGAAGAGGCGGCCGCAGCTGGTGGTGATCGGGCAGTTCACCCCGCGCTCCAGGAGCTGGGGCAGGAAGTCGCTGGCCGGGGCGAAGGCCGCGCGCCAGGGCCACCAGGGTTCGGGTTCGCGCAGGCCCAGTTCCCAGAGCAGGGCCTGGGCGATGCGCCAGGGCTCGCGCACGGCGGCCTCGCCGCCGGGCAGGCGGAAGGTCGAGAAGTGGGCCAGGCGCTGGTGCTCCAGCTCCGAGGGGTCCACGTAGAGGCATTCCCCGCCCCAGATGGTCCGGTCCTCACCGTAGCCCGTGCCGTCCAGAGCCAGACCCAGGGCGGCCTCCTCGTGGCGGTTCTCGGCCAGCACGGCGTGGATGTGGGCGTAGTGGTGCTGGAGGGCGGCCAGGGGCAGCCCGCGCTCGGCCGCGATTTCGGCAGCCAGGGTGGTGGTCATGTAGTCCGGGTGCGGGTCGTGGACCACGATTTCCGGGGTGACGCGCAACACGTCCTCCAGGTGGGCCAGAACCTCGCGGTGGAATCCCAGGGTCTCCAGGTTTTCCATGTCTCCGATGTGCTGGCTGACGAAGGCCGCCGCGCCCTTGGTCAGGGTCAGGGTGGCCTTGAGTTCCGGGCCGACTCCCAGGGCCGTGGGGCCGTCCTGGGCCAGGAACACCGGCGAGGGCGTGAAGCCGCGCGCCCGGCGCATGAAGAGCGGCTTGGCCGTGTCCGGGTGCAGGCGCATGACCGAGTCGTCGGTGCGCACGAGGATGTCCCGGTCGTGCAGGAGGAAGACGTCGGCAATGTCTCCAAGACGGCGCAACGCCTCGCGGTTGCCCAGGCAGATGGGCGCGGAGGAGAGGTTGCCGGAGGTCATGACCAGGGCCGGGACGCGGCCGGGGCCGATGGCCTCGGCATAGTGGCGCAGCAGGACGTGGTGCAGAGGCGTGTAGGGCAGCATGAGGCCCACGAAATCCGTGTCCGGCGCGATGTCCGGGGAGAGCGGCGCGCCTTCGGCGCGGGGCAGGAGCAGGATGGGCCGCTGGATGCCGGTGAGCCAGGGCTCTTCTTCCGGCGAGATGCGCACCAGGCGGCGGGCTGTGTCCAGGTCCGGGACCATGATCGCCAGTGGCTTGGCCGGGCGGTGCTTGCGGCGGCGCAGTTCGGCGGTGGAGGCCGCGTCGCAGGCGTCGCAGGAGAGGTGGAAGCCGCCCAGGCCCTTGATGGCCGCGATGCGCCCGGCCGACAATTCGCGGGCCAGGATGGTCAGGGCTTCGGGGCCCTCGGCCAGCAAGCCGCCCGCGCGGTCGGTGAGTCGGACCTTGGGGCCGCAGACCGGGCAGGCGTTGGGCTGGGCATGGAAGCGGCGGTCGGCCGGGTCGTGGTACTCGCGTCCGCACTCCGGGCACATGGGAAAGCAGGCCATGGAGGTGAAGGGTCGGTCATAGGGAATGGAGCGGGTGATGGTCCAGCGCGGGCCGCAGTTGGTGCAGTTGGTGAAGGGGTAAAGGTAGCGGCGGTCGGCCGGGTCGAACATTTCGCGCAGGCAATCCGGGCAGGTGGCGGTGTCCGGGCTGATGAGCACGTTGTGGCCCTCGCCCGGCGCGCTTTCGGCGATGATGAAGGCCGTCTCGTCGGCCAGAGCCTCCATGTCCTCGCTGGAGAGAGAGACGATGCGCGCCAGCGGCGGCAGCTTCCCGCGCAGATCCAGGGCGAAGGACTCCACGGCCTCGAGGCGGCCCTGGATTTCCACGACCACGCCCTCGGGCGTGTTGCGGGTCAGGCCGGTGAGCCCGTGTTCGGCGGCCAGGCGGAAGACGAAGGGCCGGAAGCCCACGCCCTGGACTTGGCCGCTGACGGTGAGTTTTCTGCGTACGACGCCGTTCATGTATCCCTTGCAAATAGCCTTCGGGCGGCGTCGAGGCAAGGAGGAATCAGCGCCCGAGGAGGCTCTTCAGGCGGCCCCGGATGAGCCGCAGGGGCTTGAACTCGATGGGCTCCAGGGGATCGGGCAGGAGAAAGCCGGAGGCGTCGAAGGCGTCCGGTTGCTCCAGGGGGAAGACGATGTGCGCCGGGTCCGCGCCGGGCAGCCCCCGGCGGCGGCATTCGGCCCAGAGCGGCACGCGTTCGGGGGAGAGGCCCAGGAGTCCGTAGACGGCGGTGTCCAGGGCCACGGGATCGGCCGAGGCGGCCAGCAGGCCCAGGGGGAAGGGATCGCCCTTGATCGGGCCGGTGCGGTGCATGGGCACCACGGCGTCCAGGATCGTGGCCACCGGCGGCAGGGCGAGCATGACCTCGGCGATGAGCCGGGCGAAGAGGTCGCCGGTGTCGCCGATGCGGGCGTGGGCCAGGGCCTTGCGACAGCCGGTCACGCAGCCGAAGAGGTTCTTCACCGAGGCCGTGACCCGCATCTGGGCGTGGGCCTTGAGCCGGGGCAGATTGAGGATGGCGTCCTGTTCCAGGGCGTCGCGGGACAGGCCGATGCTCCCGCCGAAGGACAGGCGCAGGGGCTCGGGACGGCGCAGGGAGCGCACCGCGAGGCCCAGGGGCCGCACGGCCTCGTCCAGTCCGGCGGCGCGGGCGACCTGGGCGGCGGAGCCGAAGGCCGGGGAGTCGGCCAGGGTGATTGTGAGCCCCAGGTCGAGGAGCGCGGCGCACACGGCCCGGACCACGGCCGGGCTCGTGCAGGAGAGGCGGGCGTTGCGCGGGGCCACGAGATTCGGCTTGAGCAGGACGCGGGAGCCCGGCGCGGGCCGAAAACTGAGGGCCTCCAGCAGGCGGCGCGCGGTTTCGTCCGGCGACCCGGGGGGCAGGGGCGCGCGCAGGAGAAAGACGGATTCGGGCATCTCAGGAACCGGGTTTCTTGGCGGGACGCGCGACCGTTGCCTCGGTGGGTGGCGCGGGTTTCGCGGCGGGTTTCTTGGACGCCTTGGTGGCGGTCGCGGTTTCGGGCCGCTTCGGTTCGGCCTTGGTCTGGGCGACGGGCTTGGCCTTGGGCGCGGCCGCTTGTTCGGCGGCGGCTTGGGCCGCAACGGATTTGGCCTGCTTCGGAGGAACAGCCTCGGCCGCGGGCGGGGCGGCCGCCTTGGTGGAGGGCTGAACCTCGGGCGCGGCGGGTTTCATCGGGGCTTCAGCCTTCGGCTTGGGAGTCGGCGCTTCAGCCTGGGGCACGGATTGGGCTTCCGTCTCGAGTGTTGGCGCTGGTGTCTTTGGAGCCTCGCTCTTGGCCGGAGGGTGGGGCTTGGGCGTGGGCTGTCCGCCGGGTTCTTCGGCTGGAGGCGGGACCGGAACCACCGGATCGCGCAGGAAGGCCACGCCCAGGCCGGTGAGCAGGAGGTTGCCCCCGGCGCGCCAGAGCAGGCCCAGGGCCGCCAGGGCGCAGAATCCGGCCGGGAACAGGGTCCAACCCAGCGGGCCGGTCTGGGGCCGCACATGCTCCAGATTGTAGGCCGGTTCCAGGACCTCGGCCAGGAGCCGCCGATAGAGGACGGCCGATTCGTCCATGCGGTTGCGGGCCAGTTCCGCCTCCAGGGTCCGGCAGAGCCGCCAGAGTTCATGCAGGGCCGGCCGTTCCGGCAGTCCGAGCCCCGTGAGCACGGCCTGTCCCTCGCGGCGATAGATGGCCTCGGCGTCCGCCAGGGCCTGGAGGGCGAAGTACTTGGTGTCCAGGTAGGGCACCTGGACACGGTTGCGGGACGGGGCCACGTTGAATCCGTATCCGGCGATGATCGCGGCGACGGCCGCTGCCTGGCGCTGGTTCGTGAAGGCCAGGTCCAGGCGCAGAGCCTGGCCGTCCAGGGCCTTGAGTCGACCCTCCAGATCACCGGTGTGGGGGCCTTGGGCCTTGAGCCGGGAGAGGAGTCGCCCGTCCACGGCGTCCATGAGTGCATCGCCGTCGTTCGCCGGGGCCAGGGTCATGCCGGAGAGCAGAACCAGGGCCAGAGCAGTGAACAGCGCCGACAGGAGCAGGGGCCTGGCCCGGGGGCCGGTGATCCCCGCGCCGCGCCGCAGGGCCCCGAGGTTGCTGAAGAGGGTGATCAGGACCCAGAGGGTGAAGGCCAGCGGCACCATGAAGACGAGGAATCCGGCGGCGGCCTGGAGCGGGCCGTCCAAGGCCGCCGGCAGACCGGCGAAGCCCGCCCGGCGCAGGATCGCGGGCAGGGTCAGCAGCCGGTTGCAGAGCACGGCCAGAACCACGGCCAGGATGAAGCCCTTGAGATTGCCCGCGTCGATGAAGCGGATCACCGGTTTGGACAGCCGCAGCCCGGAGAGCAGCCCCAGAAGCAGACCGGAGGCAGCGGTGTAGATCAGCAGGCCGCCGGAGGCGTAAAAGGCCGTGGCGACCCCGGCGGACAGGCCGGTCTGGAGCATCTCCGCTCCCACTGCCGGGGCCGGGGCGAAGCCCAGGATGTCCAGCAGCACGGGCAGGCCCGGTGCCCCGCCGCAGGATCCTGCGGCGGCCAGGAGAAAGCCGGAGAAGATACCCAGACCCAGGGGAATGAGGGCCGAGACCGCGCCCTGGGAGGGATCGGCCGGCTTCCGAAGCAGGGCCAGGAAGCCCGTCGGTCCGGCTGATGGTTCCGCCTCCAGGGGCTTCTCCGCCGCCTTGCCGCGTTCGTCCCCGATGTCCTTGGATCCGCGCCGCCGGGGCTGGTCCGCGTCCTGTGGCGGGGCCTTCTTCACCGCGCCGCCGCGCAGGTGGCGCAACAGGTCGCTAACGGCCAGCGCGGCCAGAACTCCCAGGGTGAGAACCTGCGCCAGGGCCATGAACAGGTCGCTTCGGTCGGGATCGTCCAGGTAGAGCCGAACCGTGAGAAAGGCCCCGCCCGCCGCGCCCAGGATCGATCCCAGGCTCAGGAACAGTGCCAGGCGGCCGTGGAGCTTGCCGGATCGCAGGTGGTCCAGGCCTCCGAGCAGGCCGAAGAGGCTGAGGGCCAGCAGTTCGCTGCCCGCGGCAAGGACGCCGCGCAGGCCCAGGCCCATGAGCGCGGGCACGGCCAGGAAGCCCCCGCAGGCGCCTGAGGCGGCGGACACCGCGCCGCCGAAAAAGCCCAGGAGCAGGGTCAGGATGAAGAGGCCGGGGATTTCCGGCTGCGGAACGAAAGGGGAATTCGCCCCGCCGAGAACCCGGGGCAGCTCCGGCGCGGCGGCCAGAACCACGGCGGGCAGGCAGACGCAGAGAGCGGTCGACGTCCGCCAGCCGACATGCCCCGGCTTTCCGCCGGTGATTCGTGCCGGTCCTCGTGGTTCGGCCATTTCCCGCCTCCCCGAAGTTGGTGATGGAAGAAATTGTAGCAGAGCCGGGATGTTCCCGCAATGATTGCGGCGCGGGACCGATGGAACTATACCGCTGGGCATGCGCACCGCCATCCAATCCCGGCGTCTCCTGGTTCGTCTGAACGGCGCGGGGGTGACCCGCGAGGGCCGCGTCCTGCTCCATGACGTGCATTGGCGGCCCGCCCCGGGCCAGCACTGGGCCGTGCTCGGCGCCAACGGCGCGGGCAAGACCACGTTCCTGCGCCTCGTGCGCGGCGAGCTGGCTCCCGACGATCCGGGCTCCCGAACCTACATCCTGGGCGGCGAGAAACAGGATACGCCCATCGGGCTGCGTCAGCGGGTGGGGATCGTCTCCGCCGCGTTGCAGGATTTCTACGCCGTGGACGAGTCCGGGATCACGGCCCTGGACACAGTGCTCACGGGTTTCTTCGACACCCCGCTGCTCTACGAGGAACCTACCCCGGCCATGCGCGCCGCCGCCCTGGAGGCCCTGGCCCTCATGGGGGCCGAGCATCTGGCCCCCCGGCTCTTGCGGGGGCTGTCCCAGGGGCAGGCCCGGCGGGTGCTCCTGGCCAGGGCCCTGGCCCCGGCCCCGGATATTCTCATCCTGGACGAGTTTCTGGACGGCCTGGACCGCCGCGCGCGGAATCGGGCGTTGGAGTTCGTCGAGCGGGCCGCCGGGCGGGCCATGTTGCTCTGCGCCGCGCACCGGGCCGAGGATCTGCCGGGCGGCCTGACTCACGCCCTGATCCTGGACCACGGCGAGGTTCTGGCGTCGGGATCGGCCCCGGAGGTTCTGCCGCTGTATGGCGCGGACGCGGCCCCGGCGGACCCGGGCCGCTGGCGGTTCACGTCGTCCAGGCCACGGGAGAAGGTTCTGCTGCGTATGTGTGACGTCGAGGTCCGGCTCGACGGCGCGCCGGTGCTCTCGGACATCTCCTGGGAGGTGCGCGGGGGCGAGAACTGGGCCGTGCTGGGGCCCAACGGCGCGGGCAAGTCCACGCTTCTGCGCCTGGTGCTGGCCCTGGAGAGTCCCGCGGCGGTGAACGGCCCGCCGGGCACGGTGGAGCGCTTCGGCCTGGGGGAGGAGGAGGGCGTGCTGGCGGCCCGGGCGCGCATGGCCCTGGTCTCCCCGGCGCTCCAAGCCACCTACGCTTACGACCTCACGGCCGAGGAAGTGGTCTGGTCCGGGTTCCGGGGCAGCATAGGGCTCTGGGAGGAGCCGGACGAGGACGAGCGGGCGCGGGCCTCGGAGGCCATGGAATGTCTGGGGCTCACGGCCCTGGCCGGGCGGCGGCTGCGGAGCCTGTCCTACGGTCAGCAGCGCAAGGTTTTTCTGGCCCGGGCCCTGGTTGCCGCGCCGGACCTGCTTCTTCTGGACGAGCCCTTTTCCGGCCTGGACGCGGCCTCCCGCGCCGAGGCCCGCTCCCTGCTGGAACGTCTGGCCGAGGCCGGGCAGCGCTTTCTGCTCGTGACCCACGGCCCGGCGGACATGCCCCGGGCCGTGACCCACGTGCTCGTGCTGGAGGAGGGGCGGATCGTCTTCAGCGGGACGCGGGCGGAGTACGACGCCCGAGCACGAGAAACCCTGGATTGAGCAGGGATTCCTTGTTGTAGAAGAAGCGGCGGCCGTCATGGAGGGTCATGGTCCCGCCCGCACCCTCGACCACGGCCTGCCCGGCGGCCGTGTCCCACTCCATGGTCGGCCCGAAGCGGGCGTAGATGTCGGCCGAGCCCTCGGCCACCAGACAGAACTTGATGGCCGACCCGGCATTGATGCGCTCGCGCACAGGCAGCGTCTCCAGGTAGGCGTCCAGGTCGGGTGTGTTGTGCGAGCGGCTGGCCACGGCCACCAGTCCAGACGGATCGGGTTCGCGTACGGTCACGGCCTCGGCCGGGCCGTCGCCGTCGCGGCGGAAGGCCCCCAGGCCAGCGCCGCCGCACCAGGTCCGGTCCCGCACCGGGGCGTGAACCACGCCCAATTCCGGGTAACCGTCGCGCATGAGCGCCACGCAGACGCAGAATTCCCCCAACTCCTTGACGAATTCCTTGGTTCCGTCCAGCGGGTCCACGAGCAGGAACCGGCTCCAGACGCGGCGTTCGGCGTAGGGAATGTCCCGGCCCTCCTCGGAGAGCACCGGCACCTCCGGCAGCAGGGCTGCCAGACCCTCGGCCAGCACGGCCTGGGATGCCTTGTCGGCTTCGGTGAGCGGCGAGTGGTCGGCCTTGTACTCCACGTGGAAACCTCGGGCGCGGACCTCCATGATGGCCTTTCCCGCCCGGCGGGCCAGCGCGCACAACGGATCGAACAGGGAATTCATGCGGTCTCCTCCACGGTCAGTCGAATGTCGTGTTCCGGTCCGGCGGACAGGGCATAGGCCAGGGCCGCCCGTGACACGGGCAGGCCGTCGGCCCGGATTCCCAGGAGTCCGTCCCGGAAGTCCGGCCCGCGTTCGGCCAGGAAGCGTTCCAGGCGTTCGGCCCGGAGCCTCACGCCCCGGCGCAGGACTTCCGGCCCGGCCTCATCGGCCACCATGTTGAAGAGTTTTACCAGGATCGCGGCGTCGCCGCTGCTCTTCCCGCCACAGTCCGGCCGGGCGGCGATGGCTTCGCGGAAGGCCTTCACCGGGCTGCCTCGGCGCATCGCGATGCCCGCCAGCCCGGGCATGGCCGCGCCCAGGGCCAGCTCCGCCCCGGGATGCACGGTCACGGCCTCGATGTCGTCCACGGGCGATCCATCCAGAAAGACCGTGAGCACCCGTTCGGTGACATAGTCCGGGGCCATGCCCAGGACGTTTTCCATGACCGAACGCAGGCTCGCGCCTGAAACCGCGTTCACGCCCACGCCCTCGCGCAGCAGGGGCGCGAAGTCGGCGGATAATCCGGGGCGGACCTGGAGGAAGATGTGCGGGATCGGAACCTGAAACATGGTTTTTCCTCTTATGTCAGCATTGACATAACTATCAAATATTCTTGACTTTTTGCGCTCCGAACCTATGTTTTCGTAAAGCCGGTACGTCACCCGGCGCTGGAAGGCAACCCCCCAACCAAGGAGCAGCATAATGTTGAAGATACTGCGCATCAACACCCGGACGCGGGAATACCGCTTCGAGGATCTGGGCGACTATGCCGGACTCGGCGGCCGCGCCCTGACCTCGCGCATGGTGGGTCGGGAGGTTCCGGCCGACTGTCACCCCCTGTCCGCGGCCAACAAGCTGGTCATGGCGGGGGGAATCCTGGCCTGCACGAACGCGGCCAACTCCGGCCGCACCTCGGTGGGGGCCAAGTCGCCGCTCACCGGCGGCATCAAGGAGTCCAACGTGGGCGGCCAGTTCGCCCACAAGCTTCCCAAGCTGGGCCTGCTGGCCGTGGTCTTCGAGGACAAGCCCGCGGCCGATGCCCCCTTCGTCACCGTGCTGGTGAAGAAGGACTCGGTGGAGTTCCTGGACGCCGCCGACATCGTGGGCAAGTGCAATTACGCGGCCCACGACGTGCTCAAGGCCCGCTTCGGCGAGAAGGTCGTCACGGCTCTCGTCGGCCCGGCCGGTGAGCAGTGTCTCATGGCCTCCAACATCCAGTTCTCCGACCCCGACGGCCGTCCCAGCCGTTCGGCGGGTCGCGGCGGCCTGGGCGCGGTCATGGGCTCCAAGAAAATCAAGGCCGTGATCCTCGACCCCGAGGCCAAGGACGCCGTGGAAATGGCCGATCCCGAGAAGTTCAAGGTCGCCCGCAAGCGTTGGACCGACATCCTCATGGGCCACCCGGTCACGAGCCAGGGGCTGCCCACCTACGGCACGGCCATCCTGGTGAACATCATCAACGAGGCCGGGGCCCTGCCGACCAAGAACTTCCGCACTGGCCGCTTCGACGGCGCGCAGAAGATCAGCGGCGAAACCATGACCGAAACCATCAAGGCCCGCAAGGGAGCCTACAAGCACGGCTGCCACACGGGCTGCGTGATCCAGTGCTCGCAGATATACAACGACAAGAACGGCGAGTATCTGACCACCGGCTTCGAGTATGAAACCATCTGGGGCTTCGGGGCCAACCTCCTGATCGACGACCTGGATGACATCGCCACCATGGACCGCACTTGCGACGAGATCGGCCTGGACACCATCGAGATGGCCAACACCATGGCCATGGCCATGGAAGCCGGATTGGTTCCCTGGGGCGACAGCAAGGGCGCGATCAACCTGCTCAGGAAGGTCGGCACCAACGATCCCCTGGGCCGCATTCTGGGCAACGGCACGGTCTTCACGGCCCAGGCCTTCGGCGTGGACCGCGTACCCGTGGTCAAGAACCAGGCCCTGCCCGCCTACGACCCGCGCGCGGTCAAGGGCGTGGGCGTGACTTACGCCACCACCACCATGGGAGCGGATCACACCGCTGGATACGCGGTGTGCCAGAACATCCTCAAGGTGGGCGGCGACGTGGACACCCTGGGCAAGGCGGGCCAGGTGGAGATATCCAAGAACCTTCAGGTGGCCACCGCCGCCGTGGATTCCTTGGGCCTGTGCCTGTTCGTGGCCTTCGCCGTCCTGGATACCCCGGACGCCCTCCAGGTGATCGCGGACATGGTTTCCGGGCTCATCGGCAAGCCCTACTCCGTGGACGACATCGTGGGCCTGGGTGTGAACTGCCTGAAGGACGAGCTGGCCTTCAACAAGGGCGCGGGGTTCACCAAGGAGCATGACCAGCTGCCGGCCTTCTTCCGCAACGAGCCGCTGCCCCCGCACAACACGGTGTGGGATTTCAGCACCGACGAGATGCAGGCCGCCAAGGTCGGCTGAGCGTTTTCCCGCGACGACAGAACAGGGGGCCCGGGGCGGATGCTTCGGGCCCCCTTTGCGTCTCCGTCGGCTTTTGACCAACGCCGCCGGAAAAGATAGGAGTGCCCCATGCACATCAGCGTGAGATGCTTCGCCCAGCTGGTCACGAATCAGCCCGAGAACCCCGAGCACTTTCCCGTGGCCGACGGGGAAACCGTGGGCCGGGTCATGGAGCGCCTCGGCCTGCCCGAGACCGAGGTCAAGCTCATCTTCGTCAACGGCGTCAAGGCTGGGACCGGAACCGTGCTCAGGGACGGGGACCGCCTCGGACTGTTCCCGGCAGTGGGCGGGGGCTGAGGTGGACCTCGCCGGCGGAGTGGCGGCCGCCGCCGTCACGCGTGATCTGCCCGGAGGCCCCGTGCCGGTGCTTTCCCTGGAGGCCGGACGGGAGATCGCCCGGCTCTGTGGCGTCGCGGCACGGGACGTGGACGAATGCGCCCTGCGGCAAGGAGTCTGGCCCGAGCGTCATCTGCGCAACCACGCGGCTTGCACCGTCGTGGAGCAGCTCCGACTCCTGACGGCGTGCGCGGCCGTGGTCGGCTTGGGCGGTCTGGGCGGGCATGTGCTGGAGCTTCTCGCGCGGGCCGGGGTGGGCCATATCCGGGCCTGCGACGGCGACCGCTTCGAGGCCACCAATCTGAACCGTCAGCTCCTGTCCACGGAAGACGGCCTGGGCGGCTCCAAGGCCGAGGCCGCGCGGAACCGCCTGGCGCGGATCAATTCTTCCGTGGAGGCGGACGTGCGCGACGTTTTTCTGGACGAGGCGGGTATGCGGGAATTGCTTCACGGCGCGGATCTGGCCGTGGACTGCCTGGGCGGTTTGGCCCAGCGCAAGGCTCTGCAGGACGCGGCCCGGGATGTGGGCATCCCCCTGGTCACCGCGGCCATGGCCGGGCTGACCGCCTTCGTGGCCACGGTGTTGCCCGGAGCAGCGGGACCGGCTGATTTTCTGGGCGGAGCCGGGCAGCCTTCCGGCGAGGACATTCTCGGCACTCCGCCGGAGAGCGTGGCCGTGGCCGCGGCGTTCCAGGGCGCCGAATGCCTGCGCCTGCTGCGCGGACGGACTTCGGCTCTGGACGGCCGAATGCTGGTCGTCGACCTGCGCTCCATGGCTTTCGAAACCCTGTCCCTGGGTTGAGGCGGAACCCGACATGTCGGTTCTGGCCCTGGGGCGTCAGCTACGGCCGTTCGGCGGACATCAGGCCTCGCGGGTCTGCATCATCTGCGGTCTGCTCTTCGAGCCCCGCTACGCCGAGGGCTGCGCCGAGTTGGAGGAGGACGCCTGGGTTTGTTCGCGCGCCTGCCGGGACGTGGCCTTCTATGACTACCGCGACGAGTGCGCTGACCTCGACGGTCTGCGGGCGCGGATTTTGGGCTGAGGCGGGGAACATGAATCCCATCATCCAGATCGCCGGGGTCAGGGATCTGGCCGAGGCCCGGATGCTTGCCCGTGCCGGGGCGACCCATGTGGGCATCCCCCTGCGCCTGGACGTGCATGCCCCGGACGTGAGCGAGACCGAGGCCGCCGCCATCGTGCGCGGCCTGGGGAACGAGGCGGCGGTGGTCTGCATCACCTACGCCGTGGAGCCCCGCGAATTGGCCGAGCTGGCGGACTTTCTGGTGGTGGCGGGCATGCAGCTGCATGGGCCGGTGAGTCCCGGGCAGGCGGCCGAGCTGCGCCGCCTGCGGCCCGGGCTGTTTCTGATCAAGAGTCTGGTGGTGGCTCCCGGCCGGAGGGAGGCGCTCCACCGGGATGTGGAAGCCTTCGCACCATACGTGGACGCCTTCCTCACCGACACCTTCGACCCGGCCAGCGGCGCCAGCGGCGCCACGGGCAAGACCCATGACTGGTCCGTGAGCCGGGAGCTTGTGCTGTCCTCGCCCCGGCCCGTGATCCTGGCCGGAGGCCTGACGCCGGAGAACGTGGCCCGCGCGGTGCTTGAGGTGCGCCCGGCCGGGGTGGACGCACACACCGGGCTGGAGGACGCGTCGGGGCGCAAGGTCGAAACCCTGGCGCGCCGCTTCGCGGAGCAGGCCCGCGCGGCTTGGGCCGTGATGCGGTCGGAAGGCCCGGTTTCAGGGGGTGTTGCCTCTTTTCGGGGAACAGGGTAGGGATATTCCGGTTTTTCGGCCGTCTCGGGCGGATCGTCCGCCATTCCGGCCAGTTCAGGAGGGTGCATGTCCAAAGAAGAAGCCATTGAGGTGGAAGGCGTCATTCAGGAAGCCTTGCCCAACGCCATGTTTCGTGTGGAGCTGCAGAACGGTCACTCCATTCTCGGCCATATTTCCGGCAAGATGCGCAAACACTACATCCGCATCCTGCCCGGAGACAAGGTCAAGGTGGAACTTTCCCCCTACGATTTGACCCGGGGCCGGATCACCTTCCGCATGCGCTAGGCGGGCCGCCTCCGGCGGCCCGTGCGACGCCGTCCGTCCTTGCGGTCGGCGTTGTACCCCTTTTCCCCCAGCCACATTCTTGCCTGTCCGCCCTCCGGCGGGTATTCTGCTTCGTGTCCGCGCCTTCGGCGCGGCGGGAGGCGCGATGCGGCAAAACGGCGTGGTCAGCTGGTTCGACGAGCGCAAGGGCTTCGGCTTCATCACCGACTCGGAAGGCCGGGATGTCTTCGTGCATTACAGCGAGATCGTGCGTGAGGGCTTCCAGACGTTGGAAGAGGGGGAGCGGGTGAGCTTCGAACTGGCCTCGGGAGGTGAAGCCCGCAAGGCCCAGAACGTGGTTCCTCTCCGGCAGTCGTCCATGCTCTGATTGTTTTGTGTCGGCTTCATCGGCATGAAATAAAAGGATATTGATTCTTAGACACCCGCGGTATCGCGGGTCCGCTCCACGGCTTGGTCGCCGCTGACCGTGCGCGCGGTCCAGGCGTTGCCGCGCACCGTATAGCGGGTCAGCCGCCACTCGATCTGGTCGATGCAGTCCAGCTTGCCCCAGCCTTCGGGCGGCATGAGCCGAACCACTTCGTCCAGGAACGGCTCCACGTCGATGTAGCAGCCTTCGTAATCCACGGAGAGCACACCGTCCCGGAACACGATCTTGGTGAAGGGCGAGCCGGGGCGCAGGCGTTCCGCGTCCTCTCCGCTCAACCCGTGAAAGTCGCCATAGGCGCGCACGGCCTCCAGTGCGGCTCCCATCCGAAACTCCTAGAGGGTCTTGAGGTCGTCGAGAATGATTCCGGCCGCGCGATCCGCCGCTCCGGGCTCGCCGACCATGTCGCGCAGGCGGGCCAACTCCTCGCGGATCACCGCCAGGCTCGTGCCGTTGGAGAGCCACATGCGGCCGATGGAGGCCATGACCGGGGCCCGGGCCTCCTCCTGGATGAGTTCCGGAAAGATCTTCTTGTCCAGGATGAGGTTGGGCAGGCCGATGAACTTCACGTTGATGAGCCGCCGGGCCAGGAAATAGGACAGTCCCGACAGCTTGTAGGCGATGATGGTGGGCGTGCCGATGAGCGCCGACTCCAGACTCACCGTGCCCGAGGCGGCCAGGAGGAACTGGCTGCGGCGCATGGCCTGGTAGCGCTCCGCGGGCTCCACGATGTCCACTTCCAGATCCTCGGGCCAGAAACGCAGGAGCATGTCGCGGTCCACTCCCGGGGCCCGGACCAGGGAGAAGGACAACCCCGGCCGGTCGGCGGCCAGCAGGCGCGCGGCTTCGGCGAACTCCGGCAGGAGTCCCTCGATTTCCTTGCGTCGCGAGCCCGGCAGGACGCCCACCCGGCCCGGTTCGGGCTCCAGGCGGTCCAACTCGGCCAGGGGAATCTGGTCCAGCAGGGGATGGCCCACGTAGTCCGCGTCCATGCCCCGCCGGTGGTAGAAGTCCTTCTCGAAGGGCAGGATGCAGAGTACGCGGCGCACGTTCTTGCGCAGGAATTCCACCCGGCCCGAGCGCCAGGCCCAGACCTGGGGGCTGACGAAGTAGTAGACCGGGATGCCCAGGGCGCGAGCGCGGCGCACCACGTGGAAGTGGAAATCCGGGCAGTCGATGACCACCACGGCGCTGGGCCGGACGGTCTCGAAGGCCCGGCGCGTGTCGCGCAGGAGCTTGAGGATGCGCGGCAGGCCGGTGATGATTTCGGTGCCCCCCACCAGGGATATCTGGCGCATGGAGAAGCGCAGGTCCACTCCGGCGTCGCGCATGGCCGAGCCGCCCATTCCAGCCAGGGACAACTCCGGCCGCCGGGCCAGCAGGGCCCGGGCCAGCAGCGCACCGTGCAGGTCGCCGGAAGCTTCCCCGGCGCTGATCCAGATGGTTGTTTTTTCGCCCATCCGGCGAATCTAGCCGCAACGGTTCCCGGCCGCAAGAGTGACCGTCGTTCCGGCCAGGTTGCCATTCCGGCCGCGAGCGGTTAGGTACCGGAATCCCCCGGGTTGGTCCCGGAAAACGCCAAGAGGGACGGTGCGAATATGAAGGTCGGCGTCATTGGTCTCGGCTGGATGGGCCGGGTGCATCTGCGCAATTATAGTGAAATGCCCGGTGTGGAAGTCGCCGGAGTGGTGGACACGAACCGGGAAGTCCTGGATGAGGTCGCCAAGCAGTTCGACGTGCCGGTGCATACGGAGATTCAGGCTCTTCTGGACAAGGATCTGGACGCGGTGAGCGTCTGCGTGCCCACCTTCCTGCATCACGAGGTGGGTCTGGCCGTGCTCGGCCGGGGCATCCCGGCTCTCATCGAGAAGCCCTTGGCGGCCACCGAGGCCGAGGGCACGGAACTGGTGGCTCTGGCCCGGCAAAAGAACCTGCCGCTCATGGTCGGCCATGTGGAGCGCTTCAACCCGGCCGTGCAGCGGGTCAAGCAACTGGTGGGCGACGACGTCATCTCCATCCAGATCGAGCGCGTGGGCCCATATCCGCCGCGCATCCAGGACGTGGGCGTGATCAAGGATCTGGGCTCCCACGACATCGACCTCATCCGCTTCATCACCGGCTCGGAGTACGAGCAGGTCTACGCCGTGACCTCCAAGACTTTGGGCAAGCACGAGGACTCGGCGCTCATCACGGCCCGGATGACCAACGGCGTCCTGGCCTCCATCAACACGAACTGGGTCACGCCCTACAAGTCGCGCAAGATCCACGTGGCCTGCAAGAGCAAGTACATCGAGGCCAATCTCGTGACCCAGGAAGTGAAGGAGTACAGCCAGTTCTCCACCTACGACAAGAGCTACAGCGTACGCGAGTGGCCGCTGATCTACCGCGAACCGGTCAAGGAGGAACTGAACCAGTTCCTGCGCGCCGTGCGCGAGGGAACCCCCGTGCCCATCAGCGGTGATGACGGATTGGTGGTGCTCAAGACCATTGAGAAGGTTTTGGCTTGCGCCTGCTGAACGCGTCGCCGACGAGAATGAAGGACGCCGCCCCGGGATGCCGGGGCGGCGTTTTTTTTCGGGATCAGCGCGCGGCCAGACGGGCGCGGTCGACGGAGAGGGGCGTCAGATACGCGGTCACGCCCGGGCCGGGCAGTCCGGCCAGCGCGTTCTGGAGTCGCCGTTGTTCGGCTTCGTCGGCCACGTAAGCCAGAACCACCACATGCCGCCCCACGACCTCCACGCGCAGACGCTGGGGCCGGACGCCGCCCAGAGCGGCCAGGCGGGCCTTGACCGTGTCGGCCAGGGCGGCCTGACGGGCGGGCGGCAGCGTCTCCTCCGGCGACACGAGGCAGCGCGTCACGGACTTGACGCCCGGCATGCTGGAGGCAGCCAGGGTGACCAGCCTGCGTTCCTCTTCCGAGCGAACGGAGCCCAGGAGGTAGATCTCTCCACCGTAGCACAGGGGCTTCACCTGGGCGTAGTGGGTGCGGGGATCTTCGTGCAGGCGGCTGCGCACGGCGTCCTCCAGGCGCATGTCCGCGCCAGGATCGCCGTCCACCCTGGATCTGGGGAAATACTCGTCGGTCAGCCTGTAGCCGGAATAGGCCGTGTTGGCGTACTGGGCCACGGTCAGGCCCTCGCTGATGGGCAATGCCGCGCACCCCTGCATGACGGTGGCGCCCGTCAGGAGGAGCAGGAGTATGAGGAGCGGTTGCCGCATGGCCTTTTCCTTGTCCGGGCATGGCCCGGGCTGGGGTTCAGCGTCGCGGAAACCCTTTTGCAAAAAACGGTCCTGTCCTCATCACATATGCATTTCACGTCGGAATCAACGCGGAGCCGTGGCCGCCAGGACATAAACCTGACCCGCGATGTTCTGCTCGTCGAAGGCCACCAGCCGGCCGGGCCGGTTCTCCCAGGCGTCCCAGTGCTTCTTGCGGATGACCAGGACGCATTTCGGCGTTTCTTCCACCTCGGCGGCGATTTTCGCCAGGTCGCTGGTCTCCAGAAGGTTCGTCCCGGCGTAGTAGGTGAAGATGCCGCTGTAGATGTCGTAGGCCAGGGGCTTGTAGCCCTCTGCCACATAGGCCCGGATGAGCGAGCCCTGGCGCTTGGGGCTCATGTAGTCGTCCAACGACGGCAGGGTGATGCGGTTGAGCGGCAGGCTCCAGACGAGCAGCGCCAGGGTCAGGAAGAGCAGCGGGGCCCGGGCCCCGTCGCGGCGCAGAAGGAAGAGCCCGATGGCCGTTGCGGCCAGGAGCACGGTGCAGAGGGCCACGCCCCGGGGCGCCACCGGCAGGGGCAGCAGGGCCTCGGCCACGGGCAGGGCCAGGGCCAGGAGGAGCAGGAAGCCGGAGGCCAGAACCCAGAACAGCCTGGCCCGGGGCCAGTCCAGATCCTCCAGGGCGTCGGCCGTGAGCAGGGCCAGGGGCGCGAAGAGCGGCAGAATGTAGACGAAGACCTTGCCCGAGAGGCAGCTCAGGAAGATGAACGCGGGCAGAATCATGCACCAGAGCCAGGCCCGGGAACCGGCCTGGCGTCGGCCGTTCCAGGCTGTCTTCCAGAACTTCGGCGTGAAGGCCCGCCAGAAGGGCAGGACCAGGGGCAGGAGGATCCAGGGCAGCCAGGCCGGGGGCAGGGCCAGGAAGTAATACCAGAACGGTTCCTTGTGATGGAAGGTGTTGGTTGCCCGGGCTACGATCTGCTTACCCAGGATGTCCTGGATGAAGCCTGTGCCCTCCACCGCCAGGGCCGCCAGGAGCCAGGCCAGGAGCAGGGCGAGCATGAGCCCCAGGCCCTTGAGCGCGGTCCGGCCGGCCATGCGGCGCAGTTCTCCGCGCCAGGCCAGGTAGCAGAAGGCCGTGAGCAGGGGGAAGAGGAAACCCAGCGGCCCCTTGGTCAAGGTGGCCAGCCCGGCCAGGAGGAACCCGGCCAGGACCGGTCCCTGCCCGCCTCGGCCGCCCGGGCCCCAGGCCTTGTAGAAGAACGCCTGACTGCCCAGGATCATGGCCGCGAAGAGCAGGTCCATGCGCGAGTAGTGCAGCAGGCCGATGAAGACGAAGTTGGTCAGCAGGATGAGCCCGGCGGTGAGCCCTGCGTCCTTGGGTCGTTCCAGGCTCCTGGTCAGGCCCAGGGTGGCGAAGAGGTAGGCCAGCCCCGAGAGGGCCGCACCCAGAAAGAAGACCGCGGGCATGCGAGAGATGGTGTGCAGCAGGGCCAGGAACCAGAAGTAGAGCGGCGGCTTGTCCGGGTAGGGCTGCCCGTTGAGCGAAAGCACGAGCCATTTTCCGGCCCGGACCACGTTCTCGAAGGCATTGGCGTAGCGCACCTCGTCGGAAAACCAGAGCGCGCGGCAGTCCATGGTCCAGGCCGTGTGCGCGGCCAGCAGCAGGCCCAGGGTCCACCAGGGGTGGCGGGCCAGGATTCCGTAAGTCCGGTCAAGAAAGTCCCGCATGTTCGTCCTTCGTCGCCAGGAGGTGAATGGCCAGCCCGGCCACGGAGCCCAGGAGCCAGCCGAAGAAGACGTCGCTGGGGTGGTGCCAGCCCAGATAGACGCGGCTGAACCCGGTCAGGGCCGTGAGCAGGGCCAGGGCCGGAGGAATAAGCCGTCCGGCGGAGCGCAGAGCCAGGGGCAGCGTGGCTCCGGTGATTTCGGTCGTGTGCCCCGAGGGCAGGGAGTGGTGTCCCGGATCCGTAGTCATGGGCTCGAAGAACGGGCCCGCGTCGGGGCGGGGCCTGCCGATGAGCATCTTCAGCCCGCGCACGGCCAGCAGGGACACGACCAACTGGACCGCGACATAGGCCAGGGCCAAGCGGGTGAGGTCCGGCCGTTTCTCGCGCCAGCCGCGCCAGAGCAGCCAGGCATAGACGGCGTAGAACGGCGGGTTGGACCAGTCGGTGATGCCGCGCATCACCGCGGCCAAGCCGGAGTTGGCTTCCCGGTGAGCACGGAAGAACGCCTCCACGGCGGCCTCGTCGCCTCCGAACGCGAGCCAGAGGACGAGCAACACGAGCAGCAGCGGCCAGGAGAAGCGCAGCCAGCCGAGAAGAATACGCGACCAGGACATGCCGCCTTATAGGCGCTCCCGTCCGGGGGCGCAAGGCGAACCGGCCGGACTCAGGCCGCGCGGCTCCCGGCCGGCAGGAGGCAGCGGTCCACCTCGCGGACCTTGCGCAGCACGTCCTTCTCGATCCTGCGGAACTCGGCCAGATCCTTGGGCTCGTAGGAGTGGCGCGCCTTGGCCAGACCGGAGAGGTTGATGATTTCGTTGAACAGGTACGGCACGTAGAGCGGATCCTGCTTGATGAACAGCAGGGCCTGCTCGAAGAGCCCGTGGATCTCCTTCTGGTTGCCGCCCAGGTTGCGGAAGAGCTTGGTCAGCTGCTTTTCCGCGTGGCGCAGGGAGCTGGACCAGCGGGGGCTGCGGGGCTCGAAATCGAAGGAACGCCGCCGTTCGCGGCTGGCCAGGAGCTTGCCGCGGAAGCTCTCCACGCTGCCCGGGGCCGAGGTCAGGAGGCCCCGGGCACGGACCTGGGCCATGTCGAGCATCTCCACGCCTTCGATGGGCGCGCCGCCGCCGTAGAGGCCGAAGACCGGCAGGTCCGTCTTGCGCAGGTCCATTTCCAGTTCACGTTTGGCGGCCATGTACTGGGGCGAGGTGATGATCTCCTCGCCGTGCAGGTTCTTGATCCGAAGATGGGCGCGCGGATTGAAGACGACCTTGCGGCCGGCGGCGTGGTGGCCGTCGGCGTGGGTCTGCTCGCCGCTCCAGGCGAAGTCCTGGCCCGCCAGCAGCAGGCGCGAGACGCCGCACCAATGCAGGAAGCGCGTCAGGGTCAGGCTGACGTTGCCGCCCGCGTCCAGGACCAGTTCCCGGTCCTTCATGGCGAAGGTGGCCACGCCGCCGATGGTCCACAGCGGGATGGTCGGGCCGGGATAGCGGCGCACCAGCTCGGGCTGGACCTTGGTGGAATAGATCAGGGGCACCGTCGCGGCGCGCTCCAGGTCCAGCCGGTCGAAGATCTTGAGCATGCCCGGATCGTAGTCGATCGCCAAGCAGAAATGCGGGGTCACGCCCTGGGCCTGGAGCGTGGGCATGGTCTGCAACGCCGTGGCGTAGAGGGCGTAGCCCGGGTCGCGGACGAACTCGGGGGCGAAGCGGAGCAGGGACGGTCCCGCGCCCAGGATCACGGCCGTGACCCCGCGCGCGCTCCCCTCCAACCCGGCGAGGCTGCCGTCGGAAAGGGCCCGATGGAAGTTCTTCAGCTCGTTGCCGACCATCACGTCCTGGCGGCTGCGCAGGGTGTTCATCTCCACGCAGAAGTTCTCCACGCGGCCCTTGATGCGCGCCAGCAGCGAGGCGTACTCCGGGCCCATCTGCTGGCTCGGCAGGTCGGCGCGCAGGTTGATCACGCCGTAGATGTACTGGAGGTCCAGGTTCTTGATGACCTCGCCCAGGTAGTCGTCCTCGGGCAGGGCGAAGTGGAGCTTCTTGTGCTCCAGGAAGGGCCGGAAGTCGGTCTGGCCCAGGCAGGCCAGGAGCAGTTCCGGGTTCGGTTCGACCACGACGATCTTGTGACTGTCCGGGGTGTTCGTGAGCAGGCGGTTGAGGCCGTAGCCCACGTTGCAGCCCACGAGAATGGTGGCGCTGGTGTCCGGCTTGGAGCCGCCGTTCCAGTCGGAGTAGAAGGCCTGCGGCGGAACCTGTTCGAACATGCCCAGGCCCGAGGGGAGCCTCCAGTCGATGAGCCCGTGGCGGTTGACGAACAGGCCGTCCTTGATGCGTTGCTCATCGGGCTTCTTGGCGGCCAGCCAGGCCACGATCATCTGGCCCTGTTGGTCCAAGGTCTCCATGTTCTCGCGCAGGAACGGAAACATCTTCATCGGCGACTCCCTCGGAGGTTGGCGTTCGCCCGGGGTTTGCAAGTTTTCTGCCAACTTGCGGCCGTTCCGTTTTTGTCCTAAACCCGGTCGGACGGAGGCTTTTGCGCCGCCTGAACATATTCGAGGGAAGCCATGGTCCACGAGAACGTCCTGCAGATGATCGGCCAGACTCCGCTGGTGGAGATCCGCCGACTCAATCCCCATTCCAACGTCAAAATCCTGGCGAAGATCGAGTGCCGGAATCCCGGCGGCTCCATCAAGGACCGCGTGGCGCTGGCCATGATCGAGGCCGCCGAGGCCTCCGGGGAGCTGACCCCGGACAAGACCATCATCGAGGCCACCAGCGGCAACACGGGCATCGGCCTGGCCATGGTGGCGGCGGTCAAGGGCTATCGGATCAAGCTGCTCATGAGCGAGGCCGCCTCCGAGGAACGCAAGATGATCCTGCGGGCCTTCGGCGCGGAGATCGAGCAGACCCCGGCGCGTCTGGCCACGGACGGGGCCATCGAACTGGCCTACCGCATGGCCCGGGAGGAGCCGGACAAATACGTGCTCATGGACCAGTACAACAACCCGGCCAGCATCGCGGCCCATTACCGGGGCACGGCCCGGGAGATATGGGACCAGACCGGCGGGAGCGTGACCCACGTGGTCGCCTGTCTCGGCACCACCGGCACGGCCATGGGCCTGGTCAAAGGGCTCAAGGAACTCAGCGGGGGCGCGGTGCGCGTGGTGGCCGTGGAGCCCTTCGCCGGACACAAGATCCAGGGCCTGAAGAACATGCACGAGTCCTACCCTCCGGGCATCTATGACAAGAAGGCCCTGGACGCGGTGCTCAACGTGGAGGACGAGGAGGCCTTCGGCCTCTGCCGCCGCCTGGCGCGCGAGGAGGGCATCCTGGCGGGCATGAGCTCGGGCGCGGCCCTGGCCGGAGCCCTCAAGGTCGCGGCTGGCCTGTCCGAGGGTGTGGTCGTGGTCATCTTCCCGGACAGCGGCGAACGTTACCTGTCCACGTCCCTGTACGCGCCCCGCTCCGAGCGCGGGGTCAAGCTGGTGAGCGCGGCCACGGGGCGGCCCGTGACCCTGGCCTCGGCCTCGGGCCTGTACACCCTGGGTCCGAGCCTGGACGAACCCGGCGACCTGAGCGCCTGGCGTCGCGCCGTGCTTCTGGACGTCCTGGCTCGGCACCTGGAGGCCGAGGGCGGCAAGCCGCTGGTGGCCGTGGGCCTGGCCGACATGGACGACCGCACCCTTTCCGCCGCCCGGGCCGAGGGCAAGCGTCGGGCGGACTTCGCCCGCGAGGCGACCGCGCGTGTGCGCGACCTGGGCCGGGCCCTGGGCCTCCGCGAGGCCACGCTCTTCCCCCAGGCGTCCTCGGCGGTCGAGCGCGCCGTGGCCCTCTGCCGTAAGCTCCTGGCCAAGGGGCTGGCCTACGAGAAGCTCCGCTCGGTGTATTTCGACGTGCTGCGCGACAAGCGCTACGGCTGCATGGCCTGCATGGACGCGGACAAGGTCTCGGTGGGCAAGACCGTGGACCTGGAGGCCTACGTCAAGGAGAACCCGCGCGACTTCACCCTGCTCAAGCGGGCCAGTCTCATGGACCTGAAGCAGGGCGAGGTGTTGGAGACCGAGTGGGGCAACGTGCGGCCGTCCTGGTTCCTGCAGCTGGCGGCCGCCGCCCTGGAGTCGCTGCCCCGGCTGGACGTGGTCCTGGCCGGAGAGGCGCACCAGTTCCCGCACCTGGAGAATCTGCGCGCCCTCTGGACCGCCGAGGGCCGTGAGCCCCAGGCCTGGCTGGTGGACAAGCGCGTGGCCCCGACCGAGGGCGAACCGGCCGACCTTTCCGCCGCCCTGGATGAGTGCGGCAATCCGCGCGTGTTGCGCATGTGGCTGCTCTCCGGCTCCTACCGCAAGTCCCTGCCCCTGACCCGCCAGAGCTTGTCCATGTGGGGCAAGAACTGGCGCAAGGTCCAGGACTGCGCCGCGTCCCTGACGCTCCAGGCCGGAAGCCCGGGCGAGGACGTGCCGGACCGCGCGCGGCAGGCCGTATTCGATCTCAAGGCCGCCTTCTCCGCCGCCCTGGAGGACGATCTCTCCCTGCACCAGTTCTGGCCCGCGCTGTTCGGCTTCGTGAAGACGGTCAACGGCTTGGCCGCCAAGGACCGCCTCGGCGGAGCCGGGGCCGCCGCCTGCCTCAAGGCCCTGCGCGGCGTGGACCGGGTGCTGGGCATCCTGGACCCGGTGCAGCTGCCGGTGCCCCAGGCCGAACTGCCCGAGGCCGTGCACAAGCTCCTGGCCGAGCGTGAGGCCGCCCGCGAACGCAAGGACTTCGCGGCCTCCGACGCCTTGCGCGACCGGATCGCGGAGGCGGGCTACCGGCTGGAGGACACGGCCGCCGGACCGAGGGTCTTCAAGGAATGAAAAAAAGGGAGCGCAAGGCTCCCTTTCCGTTTCCTTGAAATGCGGCGGCGGTCAGGCCGTCGTGTCGGCCGGCCCCTGGGTCTTCTTGCGCCTGGGTTTGATGTTGGCGAAGCGTTTCACGTCCAGGCCGTACTTCTTCACCTTGTAGTTCACGATCCGGTAGGACACGCGCAGGTCGCGGGCGGTCTGAAGCATGTTGCCGCGCGTCTTCTTGAGCGAGTCCACCAGCAGTTCGGTCTCGAACTTGGCCACGGCCTCGCCGAAGGACAGGTTCGTGCCCGTTGCCGAGCTGTCGGCGGTCTGGAGCGTGGGCGGCAGGTGGTAGGTGCGGATGACCTCCTCCTCGCAGACGAGCACCGCGCGCTCCAGGCAGTTGCGCAGCTCGCGCACGTTGCCGGGCCAGTGGTAGAGGGTCAGCAGCTCGATGGCCGGGGTGGAGATGCGCTTGATGTTCTTGCCGTACTCGCCGGAGAAATCGGCCAGGAAGAATTCCGCCAGGGGCAGGATGTCCTCGCGGCGTTCGCGCAGGGGCGGGATGAACACCGGGAAGACGTTGATGCGGTAGTAAAGGTCCTCGCGGAACTTGCCCTGGGTCAGGAGCTGCTCCAGGGGCTGGTGCGTGGCGCAGATGAGGCGCACGTCGACCATGATCGTCTGCTCCCCGCCCACGCGCTGGATCTCCTTCTCCTGGATGGCGCGCAGGACCTTGGCCTGGGCGTCCAGGGAGAGTTCGCCGATCTCGTCCAGGAAGAGCGTGCCTCCGTTGGCCACCTCGAACAGGCCTCGCTTGGTCTGGAAGGCTCCGGTGAAGGCCCCCTTCTGGTGGCCGAAGAGTTCGGATTCCACCAGCTCCGAGGGCAGGGCCGCGCAGTTCAGCTTGACCAGGGGCTTGTCCTTGCGCGGGCTGGAGGCGTGGATTTCCTCGGCCAGCAGCTCCTTGCCCGTGCCGGACTCGCCGCGCAGGAGCACCGTGGCCCGGCTGGGGGCCACCTGGCGGGCCTGCCGGAGGACCATGCGCATGCTTTTGCTGGCGGCCACGAGGTTCTGCGGCGGCGGGGAATCCGGGCCGCCGGTCAGGCCCTGGGCCAGGAGGTGCTTCTGGAGCGCCATCTCCTCCTGCAACTGGGCCACATGGTTGGCGATCATGGCCCCGACCACCTCCAGGAGGCGGCGGTGGCTCTCCAGAACCTCGGCCGGGCGCACGGGCAGGTCCACGCTGAGCGTGCCCAGGGTCTCGCGCTCGTCCCGGGAGTGGTGCACGATGGGGATGCAGATGAAGGCCAGGCTTTTCAGCTCGGCGTCGGTGCGGCCGAAGGCCTTGTTCAGGAACTCGCGGTGCTCGGAGAGCCGGGGCACCACGATGGACTTGCCGCTCTCGAAGACCTGGCCGATGACGCCCCGGCCCGGCGTGTAGGTGGCCTGGGCGGTCTTGGCCGGGCTGTAGGACAGGGAGAGGCGGAGGTCTTCGGTTTCAGGGTCTTCGATGGCCAGAAAGGCGCGGACGTAGCCCATGTCCTTGGCCAGGACGCGCAGGAGGGCGTTGAGGCTCTCCTCCAGCGGGGCCTGGGGGGTGATCTCGTCCAGCAGGCGCTTGAGCGTGACCAGCGGGGCGTTGTCCGGGCTTTCCGATCCGTTCATCATGACCCTTACGCCGAGGCGGCCGCCGCGCCCAGATCCAGGGCCCTGAGGTTGATCTCGGCCACCTTGGGCTTCATCCCGGCGCGCACGGCCGCGCGCACGTCGTCCAGGCCCAGGGGCAGGGCGTTTTGGGCGCAGAGCGCGCCGAGCAGGGCGATGTTTCCGGCCTGCACGGCCCCGGCCTCGATGCCCAGACTCTGGCAGGGCAGCCACCAGGAGCGCGGGGTGCAGGCGTCGACCATTTCGCGGATGGCCGCCAGGCTCGGGCTCTGCTGCCTGCCCGTGGCCACGGACAGGGGGGGCAGGGACTCGGTGGAGGAGAAGACGAGCCCGCCGGGTTTCAGATAGGGCAGGGCGCGCAGCGTTTCCAGGGGTTCGAAGCCCATGAGGACGTCGGCCTCGCCGGCGCCGATCTTGGGGCTCCTGCAGCCGATGAGCAGGAAGGACTCCACCACGCCGCCGCGCTGGGCCATGCCGTGGATTTCACCCGAGGTCACGGGCAGTCCCTTGAGGGTCGCGGCCTGGGCCAGGACCGTGGTGGCCGTGAGCGTGCCTTGTCCGCCCACGCCGGTCATGAAGATGCGCACGGGCTTGATCGTTTTCATTTGCCCTCCAGCTTGCGTGCCTTGATGTGGGTGCAGACCTGGAGGCAGAGCATGCAGCCGCCGCAGAGCAGGGGGTTGATCTCCACCTTGCCGGAGGTCTTGTGGAAGGCCGGGCAGGCCAGTTCGTCCAGACAGCGGCCGCACTGGTCGCAGGAATCGGAAACCACGGCCACGCGGGTGACCTTGGCTCCGTAGACGCGCCTGGCGTGCAGGGGGCAGGGCTCGCGGGCGATGATCACCCGCACCCCTCTTTCCGCCTTCATCTTTTCCAGGATCGCCGTCATTTTCTTGTGGTGCAGGGGATTCACGGTTTCGATCCTGGTCACGCCCAGGCCCCGGCAGACGGCCTCGATGTCCACCTTGGCCTCGTTGTCGCCGAGGATGGTCTTGTCCACGCCCGGGTTGGGCTGGTGGCCGGTCATGGCCGTGGTGTGGTTGTCCATGATCACGAGCAGGATGTCGTGGCGGTTGAAGACCGCGTTGACCAGGCCGGTGATGCCGGAATGGAAGAACGTGGAGTCGCCGATGAAGCCCACCACGGTCTGCCCGGCCGCGCGCGCGGCGCCGGAACCGGCCGAGATCGAGGAGCCCATGCAGAGCAGGAAGTCGGCGGCGGCCAGCGGGGGCAGGATGCCCAGCGTGTAGCAGCCGATGTCCGAGGAGTACACGGCGTCGTTGCCGAAGACCTTCTTCACCGCGAAGTAGGTGGCCCGGTGCGGGCAGCTGGCGCAGAGGTTCGGCGCCCGCTGGGGCAGGTCCGCCGTTCCGGCGCAGACCTTGCGCTGGGGCTTGCGCAGCTTGAGCACCGTGCGCAGGGCGTCGGCCACCAGGCCAACGGAAAACTCGCCGTTGCGCGGCAGGACGTCCTTGCCCCGGATGGCCACATTCAGGCCCCGCTTCTGGGCCAGCACGCGCAGGTCGTTCTCCAGGACGGGCTCCAGTTCCTCGACCACGAGCACCGTGGAGAGGCCCTTGAGGAACTTCAGGCAGAGCTTTTCGGGCAGGGGATGGGTGAAGCCCAGCTCCAGAAGCTTGACCTTGCCCGCCAGGCCCAGTTCGGCCAGGGCGTCGGCCAGGTAGGCCCGGCCGATGCCCGAGGCGGCCACGCCGATCTCGCCCTTGCCGGAGATGCGGTTGTAGGGGCTCTTCTCGGCCTCGGCCCGCAGCTTCTCGATGGTTTCCAGGAGACGGACGTGCATGGGCCGGGAAAAGGCCGGAACGGGCACGAAGCGCGCCGGGTTTTTCTGGAATCCGGCGGGCTTTTTCTTTTCCGGCCGCGCGCCGAAGGTCACCGGGCCGCGCAGGTGGTTGACCCGCGTGGTGGTGCGCAGCAGCGCCGGAGCGCCCATCTCCCGGGACAGGAGCAGGGCGTCGCGGGCCATGTCCTTGGCCTCCTGGGCCGTGGACGGCTCCAGGCAGGGCAACCCGCCCAGTCGGGCGTAGATGCGGTTGTCCTGCTCGTTCTGGCTGGAATGGCAGCCCGGGTCGTCGGCGGAAAGGAGCACGAGGCCGCCGGGCGCGCCCACATAGGTCAGGGTCATGAGCGGATCGGCGGCCACGTTCACGCCCACGTGCTTCATGGTGCACAGGCTGAGGGCGCCGGCCAGGGTCGCGCCGCCGGCCACCTCCAGGGCGACCTTCTCGTTGACCGAGTACTCGAAGTAGAAGTCGCCCTCGGGGCTCAGGCGGAAGAAGGTGTCGGGCACTTCCGAGGAGGGCGTTCCGGGGTAGCAGGTGATGACGTCGACGCCTGCCTCCAGGGCGCCCCGGACGATGGCCTCGTTGCCCAGAAGCAGGTGCCTGGCGCCCGCGTCACGGGTCAGCAACGGATGGGGCATGGACGGGACTCCTTATTGTGGGACGGCTAGTTGGCCGCCTTCAGTTGCGCGATCTTGGACTCGATGAAGGGGCGGTCACCCACGGCCTCGGACTTGGCCAAGGTTTCGTAAGCGGCCAGGGCGGTCTGCCGGTCCCCGGCGGCCTCGGCGGCCAGCGCCAGCTGGCGGGTCAGGGGCACGAGGAAGGGCTCGGGAGCGCCCTGCTTGAGGGCCTCCAGCTCCTTCACGGCCTCGGCGGCCTTGCCGCCCCGGGTCAGGGCGTGGGCGTGGCCCAGCTTGGCCACGACACGCTCGTCGCCGTCGGCGCGCGCGGCGAGATCGGCCCAGTATCCGACGGCCTTGTCGTATTCCTTGAGGTTCATGCTCGCCCCGGCCAGTTCGAAGAGAACGGCCGAACGCAGCCCGGAAGGAGCCTCGGGCAGGAACTTCTCCAGGGCCGCGATCTTCTCCTTGCCGGTGTTCCCGGCCAGGATGGCGCCCAGGGACTCCTGGGCCGTGGCCAGGGTGCGCGCCTGGATCATGCGGTAGCCGGCGAAGCCGGCGGCCGCGGCCACGATCACCGCCGCGCCGATGAGCAGGGGTTTCAGGTTGGCGACGAACTTCTGCAGGATGGTCGGGGTCTCCCGGTTGACCACGTCCTGGAACCGTTCCAGGACGACGCCGGGTTTCGTCTTGTTCTCTTCCATGTCGGGCAGCCGCCTCCGGGTTCGTTCAGTGTGGCTTGGAGCGCACACCGTTACGCAAAAATGTAAAAAAGGTCAAAACGGAAATCGCGAGGGTCCACGGCCGTCGGGCCCCGCGCCCCGAGCGCGTTGACTTTTTCGTCGCCGCGTGCTTCACCGAAAGGGCTCGATCCGTGTTCGGGCGGGGCTTTAGCATATTTTTTCTCGGGAGGGAATGATGGAAATCCGGGATGCGATGCTGGACGTGGCCGCGCGGGCCAAGCGGGCCGCGCGTTCCCTGGCCTCGGCCTCGGGCCGGGCCCGGCGCAAGGCCGTGGAGGACGTGGCCGTCCTGCTGGAGGCTCGCAAGGACGCCGTGACGGCGGCCAACGCCAAGGATGTCGAGGCGGCGCGCGCCGCTGGACTGGACCCGGCCAAGCTGCAGCGGCTCACGGTGACGCCCAAGGTGCTGGCCTCGATGATCCAGGGCTGCCGCGAGGTGGCCGCGCTCTCCGACCCGGTGGGCGAGATCGAGTCCATGTGGAAACGGCCCAACGGGATGCTCGTGGGCCGCATGCGCATTCCCCTGGGCGTGGTGGCCATGATCTACGAGGCCCGGCCCAACGCCACCGTGGACGCGGCCGTGCTCTGCCTCATGTCCGGCAACGCCTGCATCCTGCGCGGCGGTTCCGAGGCCTTCCACTCCAACGCCGCGCTCTGCGCCATCATTCAGGAAGCCCTGGCGGGTGCGGGGCTGCCCGTGGAGGCGGTCCAGGTTCCCGAGACCAAGGACCGGCAGGCCGTCACCGAGCTGCTCAAGTTGAACGAATACATCGACGTGGTCATCCCGCGTGGCGGCGAGAGCCTCATCCGGGCCGTGGCCGAGCAGGCCACCATGCCCGTGCTCAAGCACTTCAAGGGCGTCTGCCACATCTACGTGGACCGCGACGCGGACCTGGACCGGGCCGTCGAGATCGTGCTCAACTCCAAAACCCAGTATCCCAGCGCCTGCAACGCCCTGGAGTGTCTGCTCGTGCATCAGGCCGTGGCCAACGAGCTGCTGCCCCGCGTGGCCGGGCGTCTCGCCCCGGCCGGGGTGCGCTTCAAGGCCTGCCCGGCCTCCCTGCCGCTGCTCGGGCCTTCGGCCGAGCCCGCCGCCGAGGACGACTGGGGCCGGGAGTATCTGGACCTCGTCCTGGCGGTGAGGATCGTGGCCTCCATGAACGAGGCCCTGGAGCACATCGCCCGCTTCGGCTCGAACCACACCGAGGCCATTCTGACCAACGACCACGCCAAGGCCATGCGCTTCGTGCGCGAGGTGGACGCCTCCCTGGTCCTGGTCAACGCCTCCACGCGCTTCAACGACGGCAACCAGCTCGGCCTGGGGGCGGAGATCGGCATCTCCACGTCCAAGCTCCACGCCTACGGCCCCATGGGCCTCAAGGAGCTGACCAGCACGAAGTTCGTGGCCCTGGGCGAGGGCCAGGTGCGGGAGTAGCGCCGGACATGCGGCTCGGCATCCTGGGCGGCAGCTTCAACCCCATGCACACGGGCCATGTGCGCATGGCCGTGGAGGCCCGGGAGGCCCTGGGGCTGGCCCGGGTGGACCTGGTTCCGGCCGCCGCGCCGCCGCACAAGCCCGGGCCGGGCCTGCTGCCCTTCGGCCTGCGGCTGCGGCTCGCGGAACTGGCCGTGCATGGCATCCCGGGGCTGGCCGCCAGCGGCGTGGAGGGCGAACTGCCGCCGCCGTCCTACACGTGGCGCACCCTGGAGGAATACGCCCGGCGCGAACCGGGGGCGGAACTTTTCTTCATTCTGGGTTCGGGCACGCTGCTCGACCTCCCGGACTGGAAACGCGGGCCGGACCTTTTCGGTTTGGCCCATTTCGCGGCCCTGCATCGATGGGACATGGATCTTGAGGGAGTGGAGCGGATGCTCACGGCTCACTGGCCCGGAGTCCGTCGCGAGGCCCCGGCCCTCTGGCGCTTTCCATCGGGCAAGACCCTGTCCTGTCTGGAGATGCCCCGCCTGGACATCAAGGCTGCGGACCTGCGTGTCCGTTGGCGTGAACGCCGCAGCCTGGCCCTGCTCGTGCCTCCGGCCGTGGAAGAGGCCCTGGAGCGGGGCGGGGCGGAGTACGAGGCCGCCTGGGGGCCTCGCCGCCCGCTGTAATTCCTTCGGATTTCTGAGACATCAGCCCTTTTTCCCGTCCAGGACGCCCTGGGCGGCCTCCAGGACCTCGCGCGGATCAATGGCGGTCAGGCAGACGCGCCCCTCGGCGCAGGGGGTGCCGCCGTGCAGGGAGCAGGGGCGGCAGGGCAGGTCGCGTTCCAGAATCCGATCCCGGGGACCGGCCGGGTAGAAGCCCCAGGCCCGGGCCGTGGGGCCGAACAGGCCCACCACGGGCGTGCCCACGGCCGAGGCCAGGTGCATGGGCCCGGAGTCGTTGGTGACCAGGGCTCCGGCCTGGGCCAACAGGGCGCAGAGAGCGCGCAGGTCCGTGGCGTTGGTCAGGTCGCGGGGATCATCCGGCAGGAGCGGGGCCGCGTCCCGGCCCACCACGATCCAGGGGATGCCCGCCTCGTCCAGCCGGGAGGCGAGGGTGGCCCAGTGCTCACGCGGCCAGGCCTTGTCCGGGTGCGTGGCGTAGGGATGCAGGGCCAGGAAACCCGGCGCGGCTCCGGCCCGGACGGCCAGTTCCCGGCCCGTCTCGCGCTCCTCGGTGGTAAGTCGGATGAGCGGGAGCAGTTCGCCGGGAAGCGGCGCGGTGCTCTCCAGGGCCAGCGAGTAGCGCTGCGGCACGTTCAGGGCCTCCAGGCGGCGGCGCAGGAGATCCAGCCGGGTGCGTTGGAACAGGCGGCGGGAGAGGTTGAATTTCGGGTAGCGGCGCACCGGGCCGTTCCAGAACGCGCCGAGCACGCGGGAGCGCAGGGTGCCGTGCAGATCCAGGAGGCCCGTGCCCCGGCAGCGGGCGGCCAATTCCCGGGCCACAGCGGGCCAGGGCTCGCTGGAGAGCCGCGTCTCGTCCAGGCCGATGACCTCGTCCACGGCCGGGTGCCCGGCCAGGACCGGGGCCAGCCGGTCGCGGGTCACGACGGTGAAGCGCAGGCCCCGCCGGGCATTCCACCAGGCCAAGGGGCCGGTGGTCAGAACCAGGTCGCCGAGGGCGCTCAGGCGGAACACGGTCCACCGTTCGGGCTGGGAGGGACGCATCCGGCTAATGTCTCCGAAACGGCGGCCAAGTCAAGACCGGCGAGTTGCGCGGGCGCGCGGCTTCTGGTATATGGCCGTATCGGGGCGACCTCTGCCCCCCTGGAGACGGTCAACGAAACCATATGTTTGAACTCATCCTCGCCGTCGCGCTCTCCTGCGTGGCCTCGGCCTTCTGTTCGGTGAGCGAGGCCGCCTTCTATTCCTTTTCCTGGAGCCGGATCGAACAACTCAGGAAGCAGGGCAAACGCTCGGGGGACGTCCTGCACGCCCTGCGAAGCGACGTGGAGAAGCCCATCGCCGCCGTACTGACCCTGAACACCGTGGCCAACACGGCCGGGGCCTCCATCGCGGGCGCGGCCTGGGTCCGGGTCTACGGCCCGGAGAGTCTGGTCTGGTTCGTGGCGGCCTTCACCGCGCTCATTCTCATTGTCGGCGAGATCGTGCCCAAGACCGCCGGGGTGGCCTACAACCGCACGCTCATGCCCCTGTTGGCCCGGCCCCTGCAACTGCTCGTCCTGGGGCTTACGCCGCTGGTCTGGGTGGTGGGCATGTTCGGCCGTTTGGTGCGGCGCGGCAAGAAGGGCCCCGAAGCCACCGAGGAGGACATCCGCGCCCTGGTCAGCCTGACCCGCCGGGCGGGAGTGCTCAAGGCTTACGAGGAAATGGCCATCCGCAACATCCTCTCCCTGGACAGCAAGACCGTGGACCAGATCATGACCCCGCGCACCGTGGTCTTCTCCCTGCCCGCGGCCATGACCGTGGCCGTGGCCCGGGACTGCCGGGGTTCCTGGCCGCACAGCCGCATTCCGGTCTACGAGGGCGAGGACACCGAGGACATCGTGGGGGTCATCTTCCGGCGACAGGTCTTCGAGGCCTTGGCCGACGACCGGGACGACATCCGCTTGGCCGATCTCATGCGGCCGGTGGACTTCGTGCCGGAAAACATTACCTTGGACAAATTGCTGGTGAAGTTCCTGGAAAGCCATTCGCATCTCTTCGTGGTCCTGGATGAATACGGCGGCCTGGCCGGGGTGGTCACCCTGGAGGATGTGCTGGAGGAGATCCTGGGCAGCGAGATCGTGGATGAGACGGACCAGGTGGTGGACATGCGTGAACTGGCCCGGCGGCGACGCAGCCAGATCACGAGGACGGCGGCCTCCGGGCCGCGTGAACGGTAGCGGACGGACATGACGCGGACGAAAAGCAACAAGATCGTGTATCTGGTGGCCCTGCTGCTCTTCCTCGGAGGGCTGGGCTGGCTGGTGCTCTCGGGGCTCTCCGAGGACAGCGTGTATTTCCTCAACGTCTCCGAGGCCCTGGCCCTGGAACCCGCCAAGCGCGAACAAGCTCGGCTCTTCGGCGCCGTGGACGCGGCGGACCTGGAGGCCGACGCCCAGTCCCTGGGGGTGAGCTTCAACCTCCTGGACAAGCTCGACCGCAGCAAGTCCATCCGGGTGAACTATCGTGGCGCGGTGCCCGACACCTTCAAGCCCGGGGTGGAAGTCATCGTCGAGGGCCGTTTCGACAAGGCGAGCGGCGTCTTCACGGCCAACACCCTGATCACCAAGTGTCCTTCCAAGTACAAGAAGATGAACGAGGAGGCCCAGGGCTAGACCCGGGGCCGTTTCCGTCACCCCTGCGCGTTCGCGTACCGCTTCGGGCGGCCGCGATGAAGGAATCCGCATGCATTTGACCGCCTATCTCGGCCTGCTGTTCGCCCTCATGGCTTGTCTGTTCCTGGCCGGTTTCGCGGCCCTGGCCGCCTGGAGAGACCAGGAAAACGGTCTGGTCGTCCTGGAGCGGGGCTTCCTCGTGCCCACGTTCCTGGTGACGTTCTCCTCGGCCGTGTTTGCCTCGGCCCTGGCCGCAAAGGACTTTTCGTTCCTCTACATCTACGAGCACGTGGATCGCGTGCTGCCGCTGTTCTACACCTTCTCGGCCTTCTGGGCCGGGCGCGAGGGTTCGCTGCTCTTCTGGGCCCTGACCATGATGCTCATGGGCGCGATCTTCGCCTTCTCCCCGGGGTATCGCTCCCTGTCCGGCCGCACCCGGGTCTGGTTCTGGCTTTTCTTTCTCCCTGTGCAGGCCTTTTTCCTCCTTCTGCTCACCTGCTGGAGCAACCCCTTCATCGAGGTCGTTCCGGTCCCGGCGGACGGGCAGGGGCTCAATCCGCTGCTTCAGAACCCGGGCATGATCTTCCACCCGCCGTTGCTCTTCCTGGGCTACGCCGGGTTCGCCATCCCGGCCTGCGCGGCCTTGGCCTCGGCCATCGCCGCCGAGCCCGGCTCCTGGATCAAGGCCTGCCGCAATTGGAATCTGCTCTCCTGGATATTCCTCTCGGCGGGCATCATCCTAGGCGGCTGGTGGTCTTACATGGAACTGGGGTGGGGCGGCTACTGGGCCTGGGATCCTGTGGAGAACGCCTCGCTCATTCCCTGGTTCTCGGCCACGGCCTTCCTGCACACGGCCATCATCGAGAGCCGCCGGGGGGCCCTGTCGCGGACCAACGTCCTGCTCATGGCCCTGACCTTCCTGCTCTGCGTCTTCGGCACGTATCTCGTGCGCAGCGGGGTCATCGAGTCCCTGCACGCCTTCGGCGAGGGCGGGGTGGGGACGCCCCTGCTCCTGTTCATGATCGTGGGCGGCGCGGTTTCCTTGCTGGCCGTGCTGGCCGGGGAGAAACCCGCCTACCGGGCCCTGAGCGACATGTGGAGTCGCCAAGGCCTGCTTCTGGTGACCTCCTGGTTCTTCCTCGCCCTGGGGCTGGTGGTGGCCATGGCCACCATGTGGCCGGTGATCAGCAAGCTTTGGAGCGCCACCACCGTGGGCTTGGGCGAGGATTTCTACAACCGCGTCTGCGTGCCTCTGCTGGCCCTGGTGGTGCTGCTCTTCAGCCTCTGCCCCTGGCTGGACTGGAAGGCGGGACTGCGTGAGCGGCGTGGGCCGCTGCTGGCCCTGGGGGCGTTCATTCTGGCCCTGGCGGGCTTCGCCGCCGGAGGCGTGACCAAGCCCGTGGCCCTGGTGGCGGCGGCTGGTTCCGTCTCGCTGATGACCACCTGTGTCCTGCTCTTCGTCTTCGTTCCGGCCATGCGCCGGACCCGCCAGTCCTGGGGCGCCTACGCAGTGCATCTGGCCGTGGGCCTCATGGCCTTGGGCATCGCCTTCTCCGGGCCGTACAAGGTGGAACGTGAACTGGTTCTGTCACCGGGCCAGTCGGCCGAGCTGTCCGGCTACACCCTGACCTTCGAAAAGAGTGAGCAGGAGCGCACTCCGGCGCTGTCCCTGGTGCGGGCGATCCTGCACGTGACCCGCGACGGCAAGCCCGTGGGCACCCTGGCCCCGGAACGCAGGCTCTATCTGCACTTCCCCCAGCCTTTCGCCGAGGCCTCGATCATCCCGGGCCTGGGCGACGAGCTGTACGCCACGCTGCTGGGCTTCACCAGCGAGACCAGCGTGAGCCTCAAGGTCAGCGTGAACCCCCTGGTGAACTGGGTCTGGATCGGCGGCACGCTGCTCTGTCTGGCTCCTTTCCTCCTGCTGCGTCGCCGCAACGGAGGCCAGGGCGCATGAACGCGGCCCCGGTGCTGTCCGCGCGCCGTCTGACCAAGTTCTACGGCGACAAGCTCGTGTTTCGGGACGTGTCCATGGAACTCGGGCCGGGTCGCGTGCTTCTGGTGGTGGGCGGCAACGGCGCGGGCAAGTCCACGCTGCTGAAGATCCTGGCCGGGCTGCTCAAACCCAGCGAAGGCGAGGTGGAAAGCGGCGCGGCCGAAGGCCGCACGGCCTATCTGGGCCACGCCACCTTCATCTATCCCCGGCTGTCGGCCCGCGACAACCTGGCCTTCTGGGCCCGGATGTACGGTCTGCCCGCCGACGAGGACCGGCTCGGGGCGGCCCTGGCCCGCGTGGGACTGGCCCGCGTGGCCCAGGAGCGGGCGGGGGGCTTCTCCCGGGGCATGGCCCAGCGCCTGAACCTGGCCCGGGTCTTCCTGGTGGAGCCGGAGCTGCTTTTTCTTGACGAGCCGGGCACGGGGCTGGACGCGGCATCCCAGGACATCCTGCGGGCCGAGATCGCGGGTCTGCGCCAACGCGGCGCAGCCGTGGTCTGGGTCAGCCACGACCTGGCGGGCGACCGGGACAGGGCGGACCTGCTCCTGGCCCTGGACCGGGGCCGGAGGGCCTTCTTCGGGCCCGCCGCCGACTACCGCCCGGAGGCCCCCTCATGCTGAGGCGCGCCGGGATCATCGCGGCCAAGGATCTGCGGCTCACCGTGGGCGGCCAGGGACTGGTCCAGGCGATCCTCCTGGGCCTGCTGCTCATCTTCCTGTTCAGCCTGTCGCGCCCGGCCGGGGAGCTGACGCCGCCCCAGTCGGCGGCGGCCATCTTCTGGCTGGCCTCGGCCTTCGGCCTGGTCCTGGTGGTCAACGACCTCTTCGCCCTGGAGGAGGCCAACGGCGCGCGGCTGGGACTTCTTTCCGCCCCTCTCGCTCCTCAGGCCATCTGGCTGGGCAAGGGGCTGGCCGGGTTCTGCCTCCTGCTTCTCTCCCAGGCAGTGTTCCTGCCCGCCTCGGTGGTCTTTCTGGGCCAGGACATGGGCGGGGAGTGGTGGCTCGCGCCGGTGACGCTTTTCACCGCGGACCTGGGGCTGGTGGCCCTGGGCACGCTCCTGGGGGCGTTGTCGCAGGGACAGGCCGCGCGGGAGTCGCTGCTTTCCGTAATTCTGTTCCCGCTGCTGCTGCCCGTGCTGCTCGGCGGGATCAAGCTCTTCACCCAGGTTTTCGCCGCCCAGGCGCCGGACCTGTCCTGGCTCGGGCTCATGGGCGCCTTCGACGCCCTGTTCGCGGGAACGGGCTTGATCCTTTTCCAATTTGTGTATACCGGCGAGGAATAGTTCGGAGTTCCCATGCCCAAGCTGAAAATTCTGGCCCTGGTTGCAATCCCGGCCCTCTGCCTGTTTCAGTACATGATCTGGTTCTACGCGCCCGTGGAGGCCACCATGGGGCCGGTCCAGAAGATTTTCTACCTCCATCTGCCCCTGGCCTGGTGGGCCTTCGTCAGCTTCCTGGTGGTCTTCGTGGCCAGCGCGGGCTACCTGATTCGGCCCAGACCCGCCCTGGACGCCCTGGCCGGGGCGGCCGCCGAGGTCGGCGTGGTCTTCTCCGGGCTGGTGCTCATCACCGGCTCGATCTGGGGCCGCGCGGCCTGGAACGTCTGGTGGACCTGGGATCCCCGGCTGACCACCACCCTGGTCATGTGGTTCGTCTACTCGGGCTATCTTCTGCTGCGGGCCTCGCCCCTCGGCGGCGAACGCCGGGCGCAGGTCTGCGCCGTGCTCGGCGTGGTGGCCTTCCTGGACGTTCCATTGGTGTTTTATTCGGCCCGGCTCTGGCGCAGTGTGCATCCGGCGGTCTTCGGCAGCCAGGGCGGCGGCCTGGAGCCGGAGATGTGGCACACCGTGGTGGCCGGAATGGTCGCCGTGGGCCTGTTCTGGCTTTGTCTGTTGCTGGCGCGCCACGGCCTGGCCCGGACCGCCGGGCGGCTGGACGCCTTGCGCGCCAGGTATTTGGAAAACGAAACCTCACGAGGATGAACCGCATGTCCATGAGTTATCTTTTCGCGGCCAACGTGGTCGTCTGGCTCGGCCTGGGAGGCTATCTGGCCTTTCTGGCGGGTCGTTCGGCCGGACTGGAACGGCGTGTGCGCCAATTGGAGCGTTTGAACGATGCCTGAGAACACCGCCGCCGGTCGCCGGTTGCTCGTCCTGTTCATGGCCGGAATCGTGGGCGTGCTTTTCGTGACGTCCTTCTGGTACCGCATGGAACATCCTTCCCTGCGGGTGGAGATGCGTTCCGAGAGCCAGACCCCGCCGGGCATGGGCGGGCAGGGCGGCATGGACATGGCCCGGGTCCAGGGGCTCATGAAGAAGATGGGCGAGAATCCCGAGGACGTGCCCACGCTTCTGGAGTTGGCCGACCTCTTTCTGTCCATGCAGGCCCATGACCGGGCTCTGGTTTTCCTGGAGAAGGCTCAGGCCCTCAATCCCGGTGATCCCAACGTCCTGCGCGGACTGGGCATGGTCCGGTTCGAGATGAAGGAATACGACAAGGCCGCCGAGGCCTTCGCCGCGATCCTCAAGGTGGAGCCGGACGACGCCGTGAGTCATTTCAATCTGGGCATCGTGCTGAAACATTTTTTGAACAGGCCCGAGGATGCGGAGGGGCATTTCCGCGCGGTCGTGACGGGCAAGACGGCCGATTCCGGGCTGCGGCAGGAGGCCGCCAAGGAACTCGGCGGCAAATGAACGGGATCTCGGAGTGGTGCCTGGTCCTTCCAGGCTGTTGACATGGGCGCGTATCTTACTAGAATGTTGGGCTCCGCAGGCGGCCGCACGAGCGTTTCGCCGCCCGGAGTCTCGGACACAACCGGAACGGGCCCGGGGCCCATTCCGGTGGACTTTCCCAGCTGACCGTTTTTCACAGGAGGACGCGATGAAAGCTAAGTGGACTGCGCTGGCCCTGTTTCTGGCCATGAGCCTGCTCCTGGTCGCCGGCTGCGCCCAGGAGAAGAAGGAAGAAAAGAAGGAAGCCGCCAAGACCGAGCAGACCGCTCCGGCCGCCGGCAAGATCATTCTTGGTGTGCCCGGCGCCCATTCCGGCGACTTGGCCTCCTATGGTCTGCCCACCTTCAACGCCGCCAAGCTCGTGGCCGCCGACTACAACGCCAAGGGCGGCATCAACGGCATGCAGATCGAGGTCGTGCCCCAGGACGACCAGTGCAAGCCCGAGATGGCCACCAACGCGGCCACCAAGCTGGTTTCCGACAAGGTCACCGTGGTTCTCGGCCACATCTGCTCCGGCGCCACCAAGGCGGCCTTGCCGATCTACACCGAGTCCAAGATCGTCTGCATGTCGCCCTCGGCCACCAGCCCGGCTCTGACCCAGAGCGGCGACTACCCGGTCTTCTTCCGCACCATCGCCTCCGACGACGCCCAGGCCGCCCTGGAAGTGCAGTTCGCCCTGGACAAGCTGGGCCTCAAGAAGGTGGCCATCATCCACGACAAGGGCGACTACGGCAAGGGCTTCGCCGAATACGCCCAGAAGTTCATCACCGACAGCGGCAAGGCCGAGGTGGTTCTTTTCGAGGGCGTGACCCCGGGCGCGGTGGACTACTCCGCCGTGGTCCAGAAGATCAAGTCCTCGGGCGCCGAAGCCGTGATCTACGGCGGCTACCATCCCGAGGCCTCCAAGATCGTGACCCAGATGCGCAAGAAGGACATGAAGATGCCCTTCCTCTCCGACGACGGCGTGAAGGACGACACCTTCATCAAGGTCGCGGGCGAGTTCGCCGAGGGCGTCTACGCCACCGGCCCCAAGGACATCTCCAAGAATCCCATGTACGCCAAGGCCCTGGAAGAGCATAAGAAGACCTTCGGCGCCGACCCCGGGGCCTTTTTCTACGAGGCCTACTCCGCGGCCCAGGCCCTGCTGAACGCCCTCGACAAGGCCAAGTCCACCAAGTACGACGACATCGTGAAGGCGCTGCGCACGGAGTACGTCGAGACCCCGGTGGGCAAGATCAAGTTCGACGCGCGCGGCGACGCCGAGGGCGTCGGCTTCGCCATCTACCAGGTCCAGGGCGGCAAGTACGTCGAGTTGAAGTAAGAGCCGGAGCCCAGGCTCCCGATGCTGAGAACGCAAGGGGGCAGGCCCGGAGCCTGTCCCCTTGCATTTATCCGCAATGGCCCGTATCAGGGCCGCCAAGCGCCTTGATCGACAGGACGGCCATGGACTATTTCTTCGAACTTTTCTTCAGCGGGTTGACCAGGGGCAGCATCTACGCCCTCATCGCCGTGGGCTACACGATGGTCTACGGCATCATCGAGCTGATCAACTTCGCGCACGGCGAAATCTATATGATCGGGGCCTTCACCGCCCTGGTCGTGGCCGGCGTCCTCACCGCCCTGGGCTTCCCAGCCCTGGCCATCCTGGCCATCGCCCTGGCAGCGGCCATCATCTGGTCAGCCGCCTACGGCTTCACGGTGGAGAAGATCGCCTACAAGCCCTTGCGCGGCGCGCCCAGACTCTCCCCGCTCATTTCGGCCATCGGCATGTCAATCTTCCTGCAGAACTACGTCATGCTGGCCCAAACCCCGGACTTCCTGCCCTTCCCCCGGCTCATGCCCGAGTTGCCGCTGGGCCCGTTGCAGAATTACATCGGCTCCTCCGGAGTCTTCATCATCCTGGCCACGGCCGTGTCCTGCGCGGGGCTGACCCTGTTCATCAAGTTCACGCGCATGGGCAAGGCCATGCGGGCCACGGCCCAGAACAGCAAGATGGCGATGCTGGTGGGTGTGAACGTGGACCGGGTCATCTCGCTCACGTTCATCATCGGCTCGGGCCTTGCGGCCGTGGGAGGCGTGCTCATCGCCTCGCACGTGGGCCAGATCAACTTCATGATCGGCTTCCTGGCCGGTCTCAAGGCTTTTACGGCGGCCGTCCTGGGCGGCATCGGGAGCATTCCCGGCGCCATGCTCGGCGGCTTGGTCCTCGGCTGGACCGAGAGCTTCGCCACGGGCTACGTCTCCAGCGACTACGAGGACGTGTTCGCCTTCCTTCTTTTGGTGCTCATCCTCATTTTCCGGCCGTCGGGCATCCTCGGCAAGCCGCCGACCCAGAAGGTCTGAGGCCCCGGACAACTGAAGAGAGAAAGAGACGGCGATGGATCAATTCAAGCGAGCGATTTTCACCAGCATCTGGTTCATGTTCCTGACCTTCCCGATCATGGTGGTCCGCGTGAACACCATCGAGAAGATCGTGCAGTGGCGCTTCATGAACATGCTCTACGTGGGCGTGGGGGCGTTCATCTTCTCCTACGTCTGGCGCTACCTCCTGAGCAAGCGCCAGGTGGGGCCGCAGCAGGAGGAGGGCGGGACGGAAGCCAAGGCCGGATTCCTGCACCGGCTCGCCACCGACCGCCGGGTGTACGTGCCGGTGCTGGCCGGAATCCTCGTGGCCGCGGCCTGCTTCCCCATGGTGGGCACCATGTACCAGGTGAACATCATGATCACGGCGCTCATCTACGTGGTCCTGGCCCTGGGCCTGAACATCGTGGTGGGGCTTTCCGGCCTCCTGGTCCTGGGCTACGCGGCCTTCTACGCCGTGGGAGCCTATACCTACGCCTTGCTGAATCATCACTTCGGCCTGGGTTTTTGGACCGTGCTGCCCATCGGCGCGGGCATGGGCGCGCTCTTCGGCATCTTGCTCGGCACGCCGGTGCTGCGGCTGCGCGGCGACTACCTGGCCATCGTGACTCTGGGCTTCGGCGAGATCGTGCGTCTGGTCCTGGAGAACTGGGGCGTCGTCACCCAGGGCCCCAGCGGCATCTCCGGCATCAGCCGCCCCTCGCTGTTCGGTTTCAAGCTCTCGGTTTCCGACTCCACGGTCTACATGTATTACATCATGATCGGCCTGGTGCTGGTGACCATCTTCGTGGTCAACCGACTGAAGAACTCGCGCATCGGCCGGGCCTGGATGGCTCTGCGCGAGGACGAGATCGCCTGCCAGGCCATGGGCATCGACAAGACCAAGACCAAACTCACGGCCTTCGCCCTCGGCGCGGCCTGGGCCGGACTCATGGGCGTGGTCTTCGCCGGCAAGACCGTATTCGTGAACCCGGCCAGCTTCACCTTCCTGGAGTCGGCCATGATCCTGGCCATGGTCGTTCTGGGCGGCATGGGCTCCATCGTCGGCGTGATTCTGGGAGCCTTGGTGCTCATTCTCCTTCCCGAGTTCCTGCGCGACTTCGCGCTCTACCGCATGCTCATCTTCGGCGCGGCCATGGTCGTGGTCATGGTCCTGCGGCCCCAGGGGCTGGTCAGCGGCCAGCGCCAGAAATATCGTTTCAAGGTCAAGGAGGCGGTCGCCGCCCATGAATAAGGTGCTGGAAGTCAAGAACCTGTCCATGGATTTCGGCGGCCTGAGGGCCCTGAACGAGGTGGATTTGGACGTGCGCGCGGGCGAGATCGTGGCCCTCATCGGTCCCAACGGCGCGGGCAAGACCACCTTCTTCAACTGCATCACCGGGATGTACACACCCACCGAGGGCGATGTGTTGACCCGGCCGCCGTCCGGCGGCGAGGTCCGGCTCAACGGCCTCAAGCCCAACTCGGTGACCGAGATCGGCTTGGCCCGCACCTTCCAGAACATCCGTCTGTTTCCGTCCATGACCGTTCTGGAGAACGTCATGATCGGGCGTCACTGCCGTGCCAAAGCGGGCATCCTGGGCGCGGTCCTGCGTGGTCCGGGCACCCGCCGCGAGGAGCAGGGCATCGTCGACAAGAGTTACGACCTGCTCACCGAGCTGGGCCTTGAGGACTCGGTGAACGAGCTGGCCCGTAATCTGCCTTACGGCGCGCAGCGCCGCCTGGAGATCGCCCGGGCCCTGGCCACGGAGCCCTATCTGCTCCTGCTGGACGAGCCCGCCGCCGGAATGAATCCCCAGGAAACCATGCAGCTCAAGGATCTGGTCCTGAACATCCGCGAACGCTACAAACTTTCCATCCTGCTCATTGAGCACGATATGAAGATGGTCATGAGCCTCTCCGACCGTGTCTTCGTCATGGAGTACGGGCAGATGATCAGCGTGGGCACGCCCGCCGAGGTGAGCCGCGATCCGCAGGTCATCCGGGCCTACCTCGGGGAGGACCACGATGGCTAACGTGCTCGAACTCAAGGGTGTGAACACTTTTTACGGCCAGATTCAGGCCCTGCGCGACGTGACCATGGAGATCGGCGAGGGCGAGATCATCACCCTCATCGGCGCCAACGGCGCGGGCAAGACAACCACGCTCATGAGCGTCAGCGGCGTCGTCCCGCCCAAGAGCGGCGAGATTCTTTACCGTGGGAAACCCATCCACAGTCTGTCGCCGGACAAGATCGTGGCCCTGGGCCTGTGTCAGGTGCCCGAGGGACGACTCATCTTCCCCGAGCTGACCGTTCTGGAGAACCTGGACATGGGTGCATTCATGCGCACGGACAAGGACGGCGTGCGCCGGGACATGGAGTACATCTTCGGGCTCTTCCCGATTCTGGCCAAGCGCCGCAGGCAGGCGGGCGGCACCCTCTCCGGCGGTGAGCAGCAGATGCTGGCCATCTCCCGGGCGCTCATGGCCCGTCCCCAGCTGCTTCTGCTGGACGAACCCTCCCTGGGACTGGCTCCGCTGGTCATCAAGCAGATCTTCGAGATCGTGCGGAAGATCAACGCCGACGGGACCACGGTGTTCCTGGTGGAGCAGAACGCCAACCTGGCGCTCAAGATCGCCCACCGGGGCTATGTCATGGAAAACGGCCGGATCACCCTGACCGACAGCGGCCAGGCCCTGCTGGCCAACGAAGACGTGAAAAAGGCCTACCTGGGACTCTAGGCCGCGCGCGGAGGCGATATGGACAGGATCAACGGCAAAGCCTACACTTTCGACGACGTTCTGCTTCTTCCGGCCTATTCCGAGGTTCTGCCGGACAGCGTGGACATCTCCACCCAGCTGACTCCCACCATCCGCCTGAACATCCCCCTGGTTTCGGCGGCCATGGACACCGTCACCGAGTCGCGCATGGCCATCTCCATGGCTCGGCACGGCGGCGTCGGGGTGATCCACAAGAACATGCCCATCCGTGACCAGGTCACCGAGGTGGGCAAGGTCAAGAAGTCCGAGAGCGGCATGGTCCACGACCCCGTGACCGTGCATCCCGAGGACACCGTGGGCAAGGCCCTCAAGCTCATGGCCGAGTACCGCATCTCCGGCCTGCCCGTGGTCAAGGGCGACCATCTGGTGGGGATCATCACCAACCGCGATGTACGCTTCGTCGAGGACATGAACATCCCGGTCTCCGAGGTCATGACCTCGCGCAACCTGGTCACCGTGCCCGAGGGCATCTCCGAGGAGGAGGCCAAGCGGCACCTGCACCAGAACCGGATTGAGAAGCTTCTGGTGGTGGACGGCGACAACAAGCTCAAGGGCCTGATCACCATCAAGGACATCGACAAGATCAAAAAATATCCCAACTCCTGCAAGGACGACAAGGGACGGCTGCGCGTGGGCGCGGCCGTGGGCGTGGGCCGCGACTGTCTCCAGCGGGCCGACGCCCTGTTGCGCGCCGGGGCCGACTTCCTGGTTCTGGACTCGGCCCACGGCCACTCCATGAACATCCTCAAGGCCGCGCAGGCCCTGCGCGCCGAGTTCCCGGACTGTCAGCTCATCGGCGGCAACGTGGCCACCTACGAGGGCGCCTTGGCCCTGATCGAGGCCGGCGTGGACACCGTCAAGGTGGGCATCGGGCCCGGCTCCATCTGCACCACGCGCATCGTGGCCGGAGTGGGTGTGCCCCAGATCACGGCCATCATGGAGACCTCCCGGGCCTGTCGCGAACACGGCAAATGCCTCGTGGCCGACGGCGGCATCAAGTACTCCGGCGACGTGGTCAAGGCCATCGTGGCGGGCGGCGACACGGTCATGATCGGCAGCCTCTTCGCGGGCACCGAGGAGAGCCCGGGCGAGACCGTGCTCTACCAGGGCCGGACCTACAAGATCTATCGCGGCATGGGCTCCATCGACGCCATGAAGCAGGGCAGCTGCGACCGCTACTTCCAGGACAAGTCCAAGAAGCTGGTGCCCGAGGGCATCGTGGGCCGCGTTCCCTTCCGGGGCCAGGTTTCGGAGAGCATCTACCAGCTCATGGGCGGCCTGCGTTCGGGCATGGGCTACGTCGGCTGCGGGAACATCGCGGAGCTTCAGACCAAGCCCCGCTTCGTGGAAATTTCGGCGGCTGGCCTGCGCGAAAGCCACGTCCACGACGTCATCATCACCAAGGAAGCTCCCAACTATCGGGTGGAGCCCTCCTGATCGACAGGGCCGGAGGCGAAATTCCTTCCCCTCTTCACAGCCTTGGTATAGAGGAAAGCGCATGCAGCACGGAGATATCGTCGTTATTCTGGACTTCGGGTCCCAGGTCACCCAGCTCATCGCGCGGCGCATCCGCGAGGCCGGGGTCTATTCGGAAATCCACCCCTGCAACGCGGACTTCGAGGCCGTCAAGGCGCTCAGGCCCAAGGCCCTGGTGCTCTCCGGCGGTCCCTCCAGCGTCATGGACCAGGACGCGCCGCCCTTCGATCCGCGTTTTCTGACCCTGGGTGTGCCCATACTGGGCATCTGCTACGGCATGCAGCTTCTGGCCCATCATCTGGGCGGCTCGGTGGTCTCCTCCACGGATCGCGAGTACGGCCGGGCGGAGTTCCGCGGCGAGCCCTCCTGCCCACTCTTCGAGGGCATCAAGGACAAGGAGCGCTTCACGGTCTGGATGTCCCACGGGGACAAGGTCCAAGCCCTGCCGGAAGGTTTCTCGGTCATGGGCAGCACGCCCAGCGTGGATTTCGCGGCCATGGGCAACCCGTCGGCCGGAATCTACGCCCTGCAGTTCCACCCCGAGGTGGCCCATACCGAAAACGGCGCGCTCATCATCTCCAACTTCCTGTTCAAGGTCGCGGGCCTGAAGCCCGGCTGGAGCATGTCCTCCTTCGTGGACTCCACGGTGAACGACCTGCGGGAGAAGATCGGCGGGGACAAGGTTGTTCTGGGGCTCTCCGGAGGCATCGATTCCACCGTGGCCGCCGTGCTTCTGAATCGGGCCATCGGCAAACAGCTTTACTGCATCTTCGTGGACAACGGCCTGCTGCGCCTGAACGAGCGCGAGGAGGTCATCGGCTACCTGGAAGAGCACTTCGACCTGAACGTGAAGTGCGTGGACGCCGCCGACCTCTTCCTGGACCGTCTGGCCGGGGTCACGGACCCGGAGCGGAAGCGCAAGATCATCGGCCACACCTTCATCGAGATTTTCGACAAGGAAGCCAAGGCCATCCATGGCGTGAAGCACCTGGGCCAGGGCACCCTCTACCCCGACGTCATCGAGAGCGTCTCCTTCCGGGGCCCCTCGGCGGTCATCAAGAGCCACCACAACGTGGGCGGCCTGCCCGAGAAGATGAATCTCTCGCTGGTGGAGCCCCTGCGCGAACTGTTCAAGGACGAGGTCCGCAAGGCGGCCTACGAGCTGGGCTTGCCCGAGGCGCTCATCTGGCGTCACCCCTTCCCGGGGCCTGGCTTGGCCATCCGGGTCATCGGCGAGATCACCCGGGAACGTTTGGACATCCTGCGTCAGGCCGACAAGATCGTGCAGAACGAGCTCATCGCCTCGGACTGGTATCGCAAGGTCTGGCAGGGCTTCGCCGTGCTCCTGCCGCTGAAGACCGTGGGCGTCATGGGCGACGGCCGCACCTACGAGCACGTCATCGCCCTGCGCATCGTGGACAGCCTGGACGCCATGACCGCGGACTGGTCGCGCGTGCCCACGGAGATCCTGGCCCGCATGTCCAACCGCATCATCAACGAGGTCAAGGGCGTGAACCGGGTGGTCCTGGACATTTCCTCCAAGCCGCCCAGCACCATCGAGTGGGAGTAGGGACATGTTCGGCATCGGCACCACGGAACTGCTCGTCATCCTCGTCGTGGCCCTGATCGTGCTCGGGCCCAGCAAGCTACCCGAGCTCATGAAGTCCCTGGGCAAGGGATTGGCCGAATTCCGGCGCATGAGCACGGACGTCAAGCGCACGCTGGACGCCGAGGTGGAGAAGGCCGAGATGGATCAGAAGACGGCCGAGATGAAGAAGCAGATGTTCCCGGAGAAGCCGGACACGGTCACTCCGGATTCGGCCAAGGCCGCCAAGACCGCCGAGGCCGCCCCCGCCGAGACCGCGCCCGCCGGGGAGACCAAGGAAAAGGCATGAGTGAGCATCAGGACGTGACGCCGGAGGAGAAGGCCCTGCCCCAGGCCGAGGCCGGGGGGGAGGGCGGCGAGGAAACCGCGCAGGGAGGCATGAGCCTGCTGGATCACCTGGGCGAGTTGCGCAAGCGCCTGACCAAGTGCGTCTACGCCGTGGCGGTGGGCTTTTTCGCCTGCTACTCCTTCGCCGAGGACATCTTCAACGTCCTGCTGGCGCCCATGGCCGGCATCCTCACCGACGGCCACTTCCAGTACACCAGCCCGCCCGAGGCGTTCTTCACCTACCTCAAGGTGGCCCTGGTGGCGGGCATCTTCCTGGTCAGCCCCTACATCTTTTATCAGATTTGGGCCTTCATCTCGCCCGGGCTCTACGAGCACGAGCGCAAGTGGATCATCCCGATCACCATCGTCACGGCCGTGCTCTTCGTGACCGGTGCGCTCTTCGGTTACTTCGTGGTCTTTCCGTTCGGCTTCGAGTTCTTCGCCAGCTTCGCCAGCGAGAAGATCCAGTTCATCCCCAAGCTCAACGAATACACCACGTTCTGTCTGCAACTTCTGCTGGCCTTCGGCGTCGTCTTCGAGATGCCGTTGTTCATGCTCATTCTGGCCCGGCTCGGCATCGTCACCGCCGAGAAGCTGAGGAAATCCCGCAAGTACGCCATCCTGATCATCTTCATCGTGGCCGCCATCCTGACCCCGCCGGACCCCTTCACCCAGACCCTCATGGCCGGACCACTCATCCTGCTCTACGAGGTGTCCATCTGGCTGGCCAAGGTTTTCGGGCGCAAGCCTGAGCCCGAGGTCGAGGAGGACGCGGAGGGCGAGGCCCCGGTCGCCGCGCCCGCCGCCGCGCCCACGCCCGCCGTCGAGGCCGCGCCGGGTGCTCCCGACGAGTCCGAGTCCGCGGAAACCGCCGTGACCGAGCAAGAGGTTGCCATCGCGTCGGCCCCGGAGGGGACATCCGCGTCCGAGGAAGCGGCCCCCACGGAGGAAGACGCCGCCCCGTCCGACGAAGGGGAAAAGGACAAGGATAGCGACGGGAATGCGGGAGCCTAGCGGCTTCGGGCATTTCCTTTTTTTCATTTTTCCTGCATAGTCAGGCCTGGAGAGGAGGCGATGGTGGGCAAGCGAAAGGCGACCGTTGCGCGCACGACGCGCGAGACCGACGTGCGTGTGGTTCTGGGCCTTGACGGTTCGGGCCGCGCCGAGATCTCCACCGGCGTGGGCTTCGCCGACCACATGCTCACTCTGCTGGCCTTCTGGGCCGGTTTCGACCTGACCCTTTCCTGCAAGGGCGACCTGGAAGTGGACGCCCACCACAGCCTGGAGGACGTCGGCCTGTCCCTGGGGCAGGCCCTGGCCGAGGCCCTGGGGGAGAAGAAAGGCATCGCCCGCGTGGGTTGGGCCGAGGTGCCCATGGACGAGTCCTTGGCCCGCGTCACCGTGGACCTCTCCGGCCGCCCCTGGCTCGTGTACGCCGACTCCGTCCTGCCCGCGATCATCGCCGGGGAGGAGAAGGACGTCTGGCGCGAATTTTTCAAGTCCCTGGCCATCAAGGCCGGGATGAACCTCCACATCCGCTTCGAATACGGACAGAACGGCCATCACCTGCTGGAAGCCGCGTTCAAGGCTCTGGGGCTGGCCCTGGCCCAGGCCGTGCGCGTGACCCGCGTGGGAGTGTCCAGCACCAAGGGGAGTCTCGACTCATGAAACGCACCGCTGTCGCCGTCTCGTGCGCATTGTTCGTCCTGCTCCTGGCGGCCGCCTGCGCCCGGCCCGTGCCGCAGACGGCCCGTCCGTCAGGCACCTTGGCCGTGGCCGGTTTCCGCAATCCGGCGTTCACCTGGGAGCTTCTGGCCGGTTATCTGCCCCGCGAGGGCGTGAAGGTGGACCCCCTGGTCATCGACAAGCTGAACCAGTCCCTGACCAACGCGCTCATGACCCACGGCACCACGGGGTACGTGAGCATGGGCAACACCCGCCAGTGCGAGGACATCAAGAATTATGAGACCGAGGTGAGTTCCCGCACCACGGCCCTCAAGTACTGGGTCGAGGTGGGCCGCTGCACCGGCGCGGACCTGTTGCTCGTGCCCCAGCTGCTCTACTGGAAGGAGCGCCAGGGCAAGGAAATGGGCGTGGAGTCTCCGGCCTCGGTCATGCTCGACATCTACCTCATCAACGTGAAGGAGGGGCGCATCGCCCAGCGCTTCCACTTCGAGGAGACCCAGCAGGATCTCACCTCGAATCTCCTGGACATCCCCAAGTTCTTCGAGCGCAAGGCCAAGTGGATCACGGCCGGCCAGCTGGCCGACGAGGGCATCGAAACCGGCCTGCGGACCCTGGGTCTATGATTCTTTTCCCCGCCGTGGACATCAAGGACGGTCAGTGCGTCCGTTTGGCGCAGGGCCGGGAGGACGCGGTGACCGTGTTCTCGCCCGATCCCGTGGCGCAGGCCCGGCACTGGGCCGACCTCGGCTCCTCCTGGCTGCACGTCATCGATCTCGACGGGGCCTTCTCCGGTCAGCCGCGCAACGCCGAACTGGTGCGCCGCATCTGCTCCGAGGTCTCCATCCCGGTGCAGCTCGGCGGCGGCATCCGCGACGCGGCGACCGCCCGGGCCTACATCCAGGCCGGGGTGCGGCGGCTCATCATCGGGACCATCGCGCTCACCGAGCCGGAGGTCTTCGCCGCCATTTGCCGGGAATTCCCGGGCCGCGTGGGCGTGTCCCTGGACGCGGTGGACGGCCGCCTGAAGACCAAGGGCTGGGTCGAGGACGCGGGCCTGACCATCTTCGACGTGCTGCCGCGCCTGGAGGCCGACGGCGCGGCCTTCATCATCTACACCGACATCTCTCGCGATGGCATGCAGACGGGCGTGAACCTGAAGGCCCTGGAGGCCCTCTGCGAGGCCACCCGGCTTCCGGTCATCGCGGCCGGGGGAGTACATACCCTGGACGACCTCAAGGCCCTGGCCCCGCTGACGAAGAAGGGCCTGGAAGGGGCCATCTCCGGCCGGGCCATCTACACCGGCACCCTGGACGTGCGGGAAGCCCTGGACTGGATACGATCCCAGGCAGCCTGAAAATGAAAAGGCCCGGGGTACCCCGGGCCTCTTTTTTTCGTCGTCGCCGTCAAGGCTTCGGCCCCCAGTCCCCTTTCTCCTCCACCCGGATGTACTTCTGGAAGGCGTAGTAGGCCCCGGCGCAGGCGTTGATGAACCCGGCCCGGCCGTCCAGGAACCCGAGCTTCAGGACATAGAGCTTCAGGAAGCGGATTGTGGCGTGGGCCACGGCCCGGGCCACGCCCCCCTTCCTGCCCTTGGCGCGCATCTCGTCCGCGGCCTGCTGGGCGTAGGAGTTCATCTTGGCCATGTGCTCGCGGAAGTTGGCGTAGGGGTAATGGACGATGTCGCCGGAGAGCTTGGCCGTGGGCCCTTGGGGATTGAAGTGGTAGTGCGCCCCCGTCACCGTGACCTTCATGCGCCCGGCCCGGAACACCCGCAGGAGGTGGTCCGGATACCAGCCGGAGTGCTTCAGGAAGCGGTCGAAATAGAAGGAGCGGCGCGGCACGTACCAGCCCGCCAGGTCCGCCGGGGCCTCGGCCAGGGCGCGCCGGATGTTGTCCCGCAACTCGTCGGTGAGATATTCGTCCTGATCCAGGCTGACCACCCAGTCGGTGGCGATTTGCCCGAGGGCGAACTGGAATTGCGGCCCGGGGCCTTCCCATTTCCGGGTGAGCACGCGGGCTCCGGCCTGCTTGGCCAGCTCCCGGGTTTGGTCCGTGCTGAGGGAGTCGACCACCAGGATCTCGTCGCAGAAGTCGAGACTCTTCAGACACTCGCGCAGCAGGCGTTGGCCGTTGAAGGTCAGGATCAGGCCGGTGACGGTGGGCTTCATGCGAGGGATGTAGAGGATTTCCCGGGCGTGGTCCAGCCCGGAGCGGAGAAGGCGCGGCGGCGCCGACCCCGAGGGGCCGCGCCGCCGCGCCGGGAATGCGTCAGGACTGCCGCTTGCCCTCGGGCAGGAGCAGATTCAGGACCACGCCGGTGATGCCGGCCAGTCCGATGCCCTCCAGCTTGAATTCGCCCGCGCCGAAGCTCATGCCGCCCACGCCGAAGATGACGATCAGGGCCACGATGACCATGTTGCGGGGTTCCATGAGATCCTGGCCAGCGCGCACCAGGGTGTTGATGCCCACGACCATGATGGCCCCGAAGAGCAGGACCATGATGCCGCCCATGACCGGCACCGGGATGGTGCCCAGGAAGGCTCCGAGCTTGCCCACGAAGGCCAGGAGCATGGCGGTGATGGCGGCCCAGGTCATGATCGCCGGGTTGAAGACCTTGATCAGGGCCACGGCGCCGGAGACCTCGGAATAGGTGGTGTTCGGCGGGCCGCCCAGCAGGGAGGCCAGGGAGGTGGCCAGACCGTCGCCCAGCAGGGTGCGATGCACGCCGGGGTCCTTGATGTAGTCCTTGCGGGCGATGGAGCCGATGGCCAGCACGTCGCCGAAGTGCTCGATGGCCGGGGCGATGGCCACGGGGACGATGAAGAGCACGGCCTCGAGCTTGAACTCGGGAAAGACGAAGTCGGGCACCGCGAGCCAGGGTGCGGCGAGCATGCGGCTGAAGTCCACCAGCCCGAAGGCCAGGGAGGCGGCGTAGCCCACGACGATGCCGGAAAGGATCGGCAGGAGCCGCAGCCAGCCCTTGGCCAGCATGGACACCGCGATGGTGGCCAGGAGCGAGAGCATGGACACGATCATGGCCGTGTCGCGGGGCACGAGCACGGCCGAGCCGTCGCCGGTCTTGCCCAGGGCCATGTTCACGGCCACCGGGGCCAGGATCAGGCCGATGACCATGATCACCGGGCCGGTGACGATGGGCGGCAGGATGCGGTGGAGCATCTGCACGCCGCGCAGCTTGATGACCGCGGCCAGGAGCACGTAGACCAGACCGGCGGCCGCCAGGCCGGAGAGCGTGGCCGGGATGCCCCAGGTCTGAACGCCGTAGATGATGGGTGCGATGAAGGCGAAGGAGGAGGCCAGGAAGACCGGCACCTTGCCCTTGGTGATGACCTGGAAGAGCAGGGTGCCCGCTCCGGCGGTGAACAGGGCCACGTTGGGGTTGAGCCCCGTGAGCAGCGGCACCAGGACCAGGGCGCCGAAGGCCACGAAGAGCATCTGGGCCCCAAGGACGGCGTCCTTGAGGCGGAAGACGTAATCAGTTGGTTGACGGACCGCGCTCATTGTTCCTCCTTGTCTCTCTCAGCCGCGCGAAAAAAAGGGGCGCCCGGACGCGCCCCGTGTCTTACTTGGTGCCGAAGATGCGGTCCCCGGCGTCGCCCAGGCCGGGGAGGATGTAGCCGTTCTCGTTGAGGCGCTCGTCGACGGCCGCGGTGTAGATGTCCACGTCGGGGTGCTGGGAGGTGATGCGTTCGATGCCCTCGGGCGCGGCCACCAGGAACAGGCCCCGGATCTGCTTGCAGCCCGCTTCCTTGAGCAGGGTGATGGTGGCGTTCAGGGTGCCGCCGGTGGCCAGCATGGGGTCCAGGATGAGGGCCATGCGGCTTTTGATGCTCTTGGCCAGCTTGACGTAGTACTTCACCGGCTGGAGGGTCTCCTCGTTGCGGTAGAAGCCGACCACCGAGACTTTGGCCCCGGGCACCATGTCAAGCACACCGTCCATCATGCCCAGACCGGCGCGCAGGATCGGCACCACGGTGATCTTCTTGCCCTTGATGCGGTCGATGGTCACGTCTCCGGCCCAGCCCTTGATGACCTTCTTTTCGGTCTCCAGGTCCTTGGTGGCCTCATAGGTGAGGAGCCGCGAGACTTCCGTCGCCACGTCGCGGAACAGGCTGGTGGGCAGATCGTGCTTGCGCAGGATGCCCAGTTTGTGCCGCACCAGGGGATGATCAACCACGAATACCGACACGGGACGCCTCCTTGGCTGGGATCAGGCGGCCGGGCCGCCGATGAAATCCCCCTCTTGTAAAGGCAGCTCCGCCGGAGGGTCAAGACGCTTCCGCATTTTTTTTGATATGCATGAGAAAGTGTTTTGCTTTCAACGGGTTCACGTGTATTTGTCGGAAATGGACAAGGAAGAGCACACGTCCTGGGAGCGCCGGGTCGAGAATCCCGACGCGGGCCTGCGCCTGGATCGTTTCTGGGCCAGGGAGTTGGCCCCGGAGGGCGTCTCGCGCGAACAGGTCAAGGACTGGATCAAGTCCGGCCGCGCTCTGCTGGACGGGGTGGTCTGCGCCAAGCCCAATCAGCGCCTGGACGGCGGCGAGTCCCTGCGTCTGACCGGCGAGTCCCGCGCCGGGCGACTCGCCGCCGAGGACGGAGTCCTGGACCTGATCCACCGCGACGCCCACCTGGTGGTTCTGGACAAACCCGCCGGGCTGACCACGCATCCCGCGCCCGGTCTCTCGGCGGGCACCCTGGTGCATCGTCTGCTGCACCACTTCCCGGAGATACGGGTGCTGGACGAGCAGCGGCCGGGCATCGTGCATCGCCTGGACAAGGACACCTCGGGCGTCATGGCCGTGGCCCTGACCTCGGAGGCCCGCCTCGCCCTGGCCCGGGACTTCGCCGAGCGACGGGTGTCCAAGGCCTATCTGGCCCTGGTGCATGGGCGGCCCCGGCGGGACGAGGGCCGGGTGGACGCGCCCATCGGACGTCATCCGACTCAGAAAACCAAGATGGCCGTGGTGGAGAAGGGCGGTCGTCCGGCCGAGAGCGCCTGGCGGGTGCTCTGGAGCGACCCTGAGGGCCGGGCCAGCCTGCTTCTGGTGCGCATCTTCACCGGCCGCACGCATCAGATTCGCGTCCATATGGCCCACGTCGGCCACCCCATCGTGGGCGACGCGGTCTACGGCCCGCGTGAGCACGCGGCCTGGAAGGCCCGGGGAGAGGCGGCCGCCGCCCTGGCCGGACGCCAGATGCTGCATGCCTTCTTCCTGGCGCTCACCCATCCGGCGACCGGCGGCAGGATGTATTTCCGACGCAAGCCGCCCGTCGATTTCCTGGAGCTTCTGACGGCCCTGGACCAACGCTGCCTGCGTCTGGCCGTGGTGGGCCGCACGGGCTCGGGCAAATCGGCCCTGCTGCGGGCCCTGGCCGCGCGCGGGGTTCCGGTCTTTTCGGCCGATGCCGAGGTGGCCGGGCTGTACGCCCCGGACGGCGACGGCGCGGCCCTGCTGACCCGGCGTTTCGGCGACGTGTTCATCGCGGCGGACGGCGGGGTGGACAAGACCGCGCTCATGGACGCCATGCGGCGTTCGGACGGCCTGCGCCGGGAGATCATGGATATGATCCATCCCCTGGTCTGGCACCGGCTGGAGGTCTTCTGGACCGCCAACGCCGCGGCCGAGGTGGCGGTTGCCGAGATTCCGCTGCTGCAGGAGTCCGGCCGGGCCGATGCGGTCGATCTGCTGGCCGGGATCTGGCGGCCGGAGGAGGTTCGCCGGGCCGACGTGCTGGCCGGACGCGGCCTGGACGCCGAAACCCTGGCCCTGTTTGATTCCTGGCAATGGCCCGGGCCCGCCAAGCTGCGCGCCTGCCATCTCGTTTTGGACAACTCCGGGAGCCTGGCCGATCTGGAGCGCCGGGCCGGGGCCCTGCTCAAGATCGCGCGCGGTGTCGCAGTCCGGCGGCGGGAGGCGGCCGCTCGGAGATTCGAGGCGTTGTGGGAACGGCTGGAGCGGGAGCTGGCCGCCGCCGACGGGGAGGCCGGGGAGTGATCCCCCTGCGCGACAACGTGCCCCGACTGACCACACCCTACGTGGTCTGGGCCGTCATCATCCTGAACGTGTTGATCTTTCTCTTTCAGACGAGCCTGTCGCCCTGGGACCGCAACGCCCTGGTCCACCTCTTCGGCGTGGTCCCGCTACGCTACTTCAACCCGGAGTGGGCCCGGGTCCACGGCCTGTCGCAGTCCCTCTGGCCCGCGCTGACGTACATGTTCCTGCACGGCGGCTGGTGGCATCTCATCATCAACATGTGGATGCTCTGGATTTTCGCCGACAACGTGGAGGACGCCGCCGGGCATGTCGGCTTCGCGATCTTCTACGTGCTCTGCGGATTGGCGGCCCTGGCCGCGCATCTCATCCTGAACCTGGGCTCGCCGGTGCCGGTCATCGGGGCCTCCGGGGCCATCGCCGGGGTCATGGGGGCCTATTTCGTGCTCTATCCCCGGGGCACGGTGCACACCCTCATACCGATCTTCTTCATTCCCTGGTTCGTGGACATCCCGGCGCCCTTCTTTCTGGGTTTCTGGTTCCTGACCCAGATCATCTCCGGGGTGGCCTCCCAGGGCGGCGGGGGCGTGGCCTGGTGGGCGCACGTGGGCGGCTTCCTGGCCGGAGTCGTGCTCATCCGTTTTTTCCGCAGTCCCCGGAGCTGCCCTTCCTGTTACAACCGGGGCACGCGCCAGTACGAGTGGCGGCGGCCCGGTCCCTGATCCCGCCCGGTCAGCGCCCCGGAATCAGGAAGGACTGGACCCGCTCCACGCCCGGAACGGCTGTCGCCGCCTCCCTGACCCGCTCGGCCGCGGCCTGGTCCGGCACGGTTCCCAGGAGCACGGCCACGCCGTTGACCACCTCGACCTCCAGCCGTCCGGCGGAGATGGCCTTGTCCGCCGCCAGGACGGCCCGCACCCGGTCGGCCACCTCGGGATCGGCGGAGGCGTCGCCGGTTTCGGGCAGGAAGTAGATTTCCACCGAGAGGACGCCGTCCGCCGCGCGCGCCGTGGTCACCGCGAAATTCTGGAAGGACGTGTCGTCCAGCCGCCCCACGAGGTAGACCCGGCCGTCGAAGCAGGAAACCTTCACGGCCAGTCCTTTTTGCTTGTCCTTGTCCAGGAGCTTGGCCTTGATGGTGTTGGCGATGCGTTGGTCTCCGCTGAGGGTGGCCAAGCCGCGCCCGGCGGTTGTCGGTTCCTTCGTCTTCTGGGGCACGAAGCCGGAGGCGCAGAAGAGCAGGGCCAGGACGGCGCAGAGGGTCGCCGGGCGGGAGAGGGCGGGCATGGGGACCTCCTTGACTGAGGCGATCCTACGCAACCGGAAGGCCGCTGTGAAGTCGGGCGTCGGCTTCTTGACTTCTCCTTCTTTCACGTTACCTTGTAGCATCGAGGCGGACCGCGCCGACGGTCCCGATCAAGGAGTGTGGCAAGACGATGTCCGTCGAATACAAGGACTATTATAAGATTCTCGGAGTCTCCAAGACCGCCTCCCAAGAGGAGGTCTCCAAGGCCTTCAAGAAGCTGGCCCGCAAGTACCACCCGGACCTCAACCCGGGCGACCCCAAGGCCGAGGGCAAGTTCAAGGAGGCCAACGAGGCGTACGAGGTGCTCAAGGACCCCGAGAAACGCAAGCTCTACGACACCCTGGGGCCCAACTGGCAGCAGGGACAGGGCTTCCAGCCGCCTCCGGGCTACGAGAACATGCGCTTCAACTTCGGCGGCCAGGAGTTCGGCGGGGGCTCGGGCTTCAGCGACTTCTTCGAGACCATCTTCGGAGGCCGGGGATTCGGCGGCCAGGGTTTCGGGGGGCAGGAGTTCGGCGGCCGGGAGTTCCGCCAGCGCCCCCGGCGCGGTCAGGACGCCGAGGCCGCCTATGAGATCTCCCTGGAGGACGCCTTCCGGGGCGGGCCCCAGTCCATCACGCTCTCGGAGCACGTGCCCGGGCCCGACGGCCTGCCCCGGATGAGCACCAAGACGCTCAGCGTCACGGTGCCCGCCGGAGTCAAGGACGGCCAGCGCATCCGCTTGGCCGGGCAGGGCAACCCGGGCAGCGCGGGCGGCCCGGCGGGCGACCTCTACCTCAAGATCAGGCTCGCCCCGCATCCGCTGTACAAGGTCAAGGACACGGATCTGGTCTACGACCTGAAGCTCACGCCCTGGGAGGCCGCGCTGGGCGCGACCGTGCGCGTGCCCACCCTGGACGGGGGCGTGGAGATGAAGATTCCCGCCGGCATCGGCAGCGGCAAGAAGCTGCGCCTGCGCGGCAAGGGCCTGGGCTGCGGCGACGGCCGCGGCGACCAGTTGGTGCGGATCATGATCCAGACCCCGGACCGCCTCTCCGACGAGGAGCGGCGGCTCTGGGAGGAGCTGGCCCGGAAGTCCTCCTTCCGGCCCAGGGACTAGGAGGACGTGGGCATGACCAAGCGTGTTCAGGAAACGCTCGTGACCGTGGGCTGCACCTTGCCCGAGCCGTCGGAACAGGTGGCCTGGGCCCAGCTCGTGGAGCTGACCGGGATCGCGCCCGCCTGCATGGGCGAGCTGGTGGAGATGGGCTGGGTGGAGCCGGTGCGCACCGGGGCCGAGGGCTACCTCTTCCGCATGCGCGACGTCTACCGCATCCAGAAGCTGCTGCGTCTGAGCAACGATCTGGGCATCTCCGTGGCCGGGGCGAGCATCATCGTGGATCTGCTGGCCCGCATCGAGGAACTGGAAAAGGAGGTGGCCGAGCTGCGGCGGCTGCTCTAGCCGCGCGCCCGGTACGCCGAGATCATCATACGAGACTGCAAGGAGGTTCCGCATGGACCCCAACAAGCTGACCCAGAAATCCCAACAGGCCCTCAGCGAGGCCCAGAGCCTGGCCGTCCGCTTCGGACAGCAGCAGATCGACGCCGAGCATCTGCTGGCGGCCCTGGTGGCCCAGGAGGGAGGGCTGGTGCCCGAAATCCTCAAGAAGTGCGACATCGAGCCCGGGGCCTACGCCCAGGCCGTGGAGGCCGAGGTCCGCAGGCTGCCCAGCGTGAGCGGGCCCGGAGCCCAGCCCGGCCAGGTCTTCGTGACTCCGCGCCTGTCGAGCCTGATCGTGCGCGCCGAGGACGCGGCCAAGCGGATGCAGGACGAGTTCGTGAGCGTGGAGCACCTGTTCCTGGCCCTGCTGGACGAATCGCCGTCCAGCGGCGTGGGCCGGGTGAACCGCCAGTTCAATCTGAACCGCGACAAGGTGCTCGGCGTGCTCACCGAGGTGCGCGGCAAGCAGCGCGTGACCTCGGACAACCCGGAGGCCACCTACGACGCGCTCAAGAAGTACGGCCGCGACCTGGTGGCCGAGGCCAAGGCGGGCAAGCTCGACCCGGTCATCGGCCGGGACGCCGAAATCCGCCGGACCATCCGCATCCTCTCGCGCCGGACCAAGAACAATCCCGTGCTCATCGGCGAGGCGGGCGTGGGCAAGACCGCCATCGTGGAGGGCCTGGCCCAGCGCATCGTCAAGCAGGACGTGCCCGAGGGGCTGAAGGACAAGATCGTCTTCGCCTTGGACATGGGCGCGCTCATCGCCGGGGCCAAGTACCGGGGCGAGTTCGAGGAACGGCTCAAGGCCGTGCTCAAGGAAGTCCAGCAGTCCGAGGGCCGCATCCTGCTCTTCATCGACGAGCTGCACACCATCGTGGGCGCGGGCAAGGCCGAGGGCGCCATGGACGCGGGCAACCTGCTCAAGCCCATGCTGGCCCGGGGCGAACTGCACTGCATCGGCGCGACCACCACGGACGAGTACCGCAAGTACATCGAGAAGGACCCGGCGCTGGAACGCCGCTTCCAGCCGGTGATGGTCGACGAGCCGAGCGTGGAGGACACCATCTCCATCCTGCGCGGCCTGCGCGAGCGCTTCGAGGTGCACCACGGCGTGCGCATCAGCGACGCGGCCGTGGTCGAGGCCGCCGTGCTTTCGGCCCGCTACATCTCCGACCGCCAGCTCCCGGACAAGGCCATCGACCTCATCGACGAGGCCGCGGCCCTCATCCGCACCGAGATCGACTCCCAGCCCTACGAACTGGACAAGGCCAACCGCACGGCCCTGCAACTGGAGATCGAGCGCGAGGCCCTCAAGCGCGAGACCGACAAGGCCAGCAAGGAAAGGCTGAAGAAGCTCGAAGAGGAGTTGGAGGAGGTCAAGGCCGGGCAGGCCGAGTTGCAGGGGCAGTGGGAGCGCGAGAAGAGCTCCATTGAGAGCCTGCGCCGCCTCAAGGAGGACATCGAGCGCACCCGCCACGAGGTGGAGGAGGCCGAGCGGCAGCTCGACTACAACAAGGCCGCCGAGTTGCGCTATTCCAAGCTGCACGCCCTGGAGAAGCAGCTGGCCGACTCCGAGGCCTCGCTCTCCGAGGATGGCAAGCCCCGGCTGGTCAAGGAGGAGGTGGGCCCGGACGACGTGGCTTCGGTCATCTCCCGCTGGACCGGCATCCCCGTGGCCCGGCTCCTGGAGGGTGAGCGCGAGAAGCTGCTGCGGCTGGAGGACATTCTCCACGCCCGCGTGGTGGGCCAGGACGCGGCCGTCACCGCCGTGGCCGACGCCGTGCTGCGAGCCCGCGCGGGGCTCAAGAACCCCAAGCGGCCCATCGGCTCGTTCATCTTCCTGGGCCCCACGGGCGTGGGCAAGACCGAGCTGTCCAAGGCCCTGGCCGAGGCCCTGTTCGACTCCGAGGAGAACATGATCCGCCTGGACATGTCGGAGTACATGGAGAAGCACACCGTGGCCCGGCTCATCGGCGCGCCTCCGGGCTACATCGGCTATGACGAGGGCGGCCAGCTCACCGAGGCCGTGCGCCGCAAGCCCTACGCCGTGGTGCTCTTCGACGAGATCGAGAAGGCCCACCCGGACGTCTTCAACGCCCTGTTGCAGATCCTGGACGACGGGCGGCTCACGGACAGCCACGGCCGGACCGTGGACTTCAAGAACACGATCATCATCATGACCTCCAACCTGGGGGCCCAGTACCTCCTGGACGGCATCGAGCCGGACGGGAGCTTCAAGCCGGGCACCGAGGACGCGGTGATGAACACCCTGCGCACCAACTTCCGGCCCGAGTTCCTGAACCGGGTGGACGAGACCGTGCTCTTCAAGCCGCTCCTGCAGGAGCAGCTCATGAAGATCGTGGACCTCCTGCTGGCCGGGCTGCGTTCCCGCCTGGAGGACCGCAAGATCGGGCTCGACCTCACGGACCGGGCCAAGGCCTTCATCGCCCAGTCGGCCTACGATCCGGT
>Ga0228535_1000567_pt1 | contig 96139 bp, 84 predicted proteins | sample SJ1metagenome_FD_168457 | JGI IMG/M metagenome (GOLD analysis project Ga0228535, IMG submission 168457) | Enriched culture of PCE-dechlorinating microbial communities from Ithaca, New York, USA - SJ1 | ecosystem: Engineered > Modeled > Simulated communities (microbial... > Unclassified | place...
GAATTCTCGCCGCTTTCTACATACCGTTGTTTTTCCATCGCTGCCTCTCAGGGTTGGGATTAGACTGCTCTAATTGAATCATATTTTGCCTAAAACGTCAATTTTGAACTTGTTTTTCAACACCCTCATTTGATATTTTTTGGGAGAATTTTTAAGATTCAACTTGTTTGCAAGACGTAGACGTAGGCCGGACATCGTGCCCTCTGGGTATTGTGCAGTTCAATCCGGCTGATTTTGAGCAGTCGCAGGTGCTGTAGCACGGAATGGCGTTCTCCTGCCCTTGCAGCTGCGCTGCGAGGCTTCACCCCTCCGCCAGGTCCTGGTGCGCTTGACCGCACTTCGTCGTACGGAGGGGGTTTACTCCCTCCGCATGCAATATTCACTCCCCAAGTCGATCATGCCGGCACCCCCGGTGCAAAGCCTACCCTTGGAACCGAGCACCCCAATCCGACCGCCAGGTCTTATTGCTGTTGACCGCACTTCGTCGTACGGAGGGGGTTTACTCCCTCCGCGTAACCTATTCACCCCCACGTCGATCATGGCGGCAGCCCCGGGGCAAAGCCTACCTTTGGAACCGAGTACTGATCCGACCGTCAGGTCTTGGTGCTGTTGACCGCACTTCGTCGTAGGGAGGGGGTTTACTCCCTCCGCGTACCCTATTCATCCCCCAAGTCGATTGTACCGGCGCCGTCAGAAAGAGATAAGGCAATTTCCCCGTCCAAACCGATTTGTAAAAACAGAACATTTGTGCTATTCTATACCCATATAATTCAGTTCGCAAATTAGCACCTTAACAAATAGGTTTTTACACTCAAACCGCTCTTCTGCACTATCAAAAAACAGTGTAAATAGTGTAAAAACCGTAAAAACTTCAACTGGAAGCGGAACAGGCAGGCCTGTTCCCTACAGAGCCCCGTAGGGTTGACACCTGTGTCAACCAAGCCGAGCCGTAGGCTGGACATCATGCCCTTCTGTCATTGCGACTGCTTGCGTACAGAGTAGGGACGAAGCAATCTAAACTGTTTGCACGCAAGCGATGTCAGAGGTTCACGAAAACATGGCTATTCCGCTTTGCGAGTTACTGATGTGATGCTGTAGCCATCAATTTATTTCACACATCCATAGTCTAGATTGCTTCACAACAGAGGTTCGCAATACCCTTCGGGCACGATGTGACAGATTAAAAAAAGGTTTGCAATGCCCAGAGGGTACGGTGTGACAGAAAGGGCACGATGTACCCATCAATGAACTTGTGCAAATATGACACCGCAAAAATCGCTGCACCCTGCAAAAGGAGCACAGGGCAGGCTTTTGCACTTTCTCCCCAAAATCATGCACTATAATTACTCCATCCAATCATCCATCACCCCCAGGAGGCGCACTGTGAAATCCGATAAAATGAAGACCTTCAACTACTCAGTCGGCATGTTCGGCACGTCCATCCCAATCAACCTGCTCAAGACCTTTGCCTTCGCCTATTACGTCGACACGCTCGGCGTGACCACCGCCCAATGGGCATCGATCATGCTGATCTACACCTTCATTGACGCCGCCGACAACCTCGTTTACGGCTTTCTCTCGGACCGCACGCGCACCAAATGGGGGCGGCGGCGCCCCTGGCTGGTGATCGGCACGCCGCTGCTCGTGCTCGGGCTGATCCTGTTCTACAGCACGCCGGCAGGGCTGGATGCCAACGCACTCTACCTCTACGCCATGCTGTTCTACATCTTTACCGGCACGCTCGACTCGGTCATCAACGCCAATTACGGCGCGCTCTTCCCTGAGCTTTTCACCGATGATGCCGCCCGCGCCAAAGCCAACGCGCTGCGCCAGGCGTTTCAGCTGGTGGCGATGATCATCAGCATCGCGCTCACGCCGATGGTGGTGGACGCGCTTGGCTGGTCCACAACCGCGATCGTATATGGGCTGCTCGGCGGAGCGGTGATCCTCTACATGGCGTTCACCAGCCACGAGAAACCCGTCACGGAAGAAGAAAAGAAACCCCAACTGTGGGATAGCGTGAAAACGCTGCTGACGAACAAGAAGTTCTGGGTAGCGGGCATTACCAACGCGTTCTACAGCGCTGGCATGTCATTGGTGATGGCGGGGCTGCCGATCTACGCCAAGTACACGCTCGGCATCAGCAGCGGGCAGCAGTCGCTGCTTTTTGGCGGGGTGCTGTTGGTGGCGATCGGCTCGGTGGCGGTGTGGGCCAATTGGGTCAAGAAGTATGACCTGGTGAAGGTCTGGCGCTTTGCGATTGGAACCCTGGCGCTGACGTACATCCCGCTCTATTTTGCCAACAGCTTCACTATGGCGCTGGCGTGCGCCATGCTGGTGGGTTTCGGCTTCGCCGGCGTGATCACGACCATGGATTTGATCCACTCGCGCATCATGGACGAAGACCAGGCCAAGCACAAGGTACGTCGCGAGGGGATCATCAGCAACGCGCTGGGGTTCATGAACCGCCTGAACGGGCTCTTCACCAGCGCGGCCTACGCGCTCCTGGGGGTGCTGTTTGGGTATGTCTCGGGCGAGGTGCCCGGTCCGCAGCCTGGCACCGCCGCGCGCTTTTTGCTGACGATCTTCCCGCTGGTGATGATGGTGCTGAGCCTGGGCTTTTCGTTCCTCTCGGACTTCAAACGCGTGCCTCTGGATGCGAAGGAAGAAGAGGAGTAAGCTTTGCTTTCCACTTTGGGTACCTGTGACAACCCAGGGCAGGTGAGGACCGGGCCTGTCCTCGACGAAGTCAAGTGTGCAGTGGATGAGGTAAATGTGGAAAATTATGAGAGTCTTTGATCCAACCAAACGTTTCCCTCACCCCGGCTGCGCCGACCCTCTCCCAGGAGAGGGCTCACATAGCCTTCCCCTTGGGGAAGGGGGACCGCGCCTGCCCTCGACGAAGTCAAGGGTGCGGTGGATGAGGGCGTTATAGCCTTCCCTTTGGGGACCCCGTGGCAAGTCAGGGCCAGCGCGGTGGATGAGGTAGCATTTTAGGATCATTTTAATTCGACCAAGAGAAAAATCAGATGCCTTTACCAAAAAATCCACATCTCACCCCTCTCTCTCGTAACCTTCGCAAGCGGATGACGAAACAGGAGAAACACCTTTGGTACGATTTTTTAAGAAAATATAAAGTTCAATTCAACCGACAAAAAGTGATCGGCAAATTCATTGTGGATTTCTATTGCCACTCTGCACAACTGGTTGTAGAAGTTGATGGATGGCAGCATCAAAATGCTGCCACTATGCAAAAGGATATCGAGCGCACCAAAATTTTGAACACCTATGGTATTGAAGTGCTTCGATTTACAAACGATGAAATTGATAACAACTTTTTTGAGGTATGCAGGAGGATCAGGGAGAAAGTTGAGGACTAATTAGGAGGCTGACCCAAAAGTCAACTCCGTTATTTTGTATTCCCACTTTTGAGCGTATTTTGCTATAAAATAGGGATTACACTTATATGATACGAGGAGCAAGGTAAAGTTGCCCCCACTCTTAGAGAATTTTTCTGCGAATGGGGGCTTTTGGGTCAGCCTCGGGACCGCGCCTGCCCTCGACGAAGTCAAGGGTGCGGTGGATGAGGTGTGCATTAGCCTTGCCGGAAACTCCCCCACACCAGCCTTCCCGGTCAAGACCAGAGTAGAATTGTTCTGTTTATAAATGAGAATTATTTAAATAGAAAGGACCCAACATGGCACTATTACAAATCGATCTTGTTTCTGAAAAAGTAGGGGTCAACCTGCCGCTCAATTTGATCCTGCCTGATGACCTCGCGCGCGGTGGCAAACCGCTGGAGGAGCGCAAAGTACTCTACCTGCTGCACGGACTTTCAGACGACGCCTCCGCCTGGCCGCGTTACACCAACATCGAGATCTTGGCGCGCGAGCATGGATTGGTGGTGGTGATGCCCTCTGCTGGGCGCAGCTTCTACACGGATATGGCCAATGGACAGGCTTACTTCAGCTATATTACCGAGGAGCTGCCCGCCTGGCTGGTGGCAACCTTCCGCATTTCAAACTCACGCGAGAACACCTTCGTTGCTGGGCTCTCAATGGGCGGCTACGGTGCGTTCAAAGCCGCCTTCCTCCGACCGGACCTCTATGCCGCTGCCTGCAGCCTCTCGGGCGTGCTGGCGCTGAACGCGCTGCTGGCACCGCCTGATAAGATCGAAAACCAGGCGTTGATGCACGAGTTTGACCTGCTTTTCGGCGGGCTGGAGAAGCTTTCGGGCAGTTTGCACGACCCGATGACCTGGCTAAAGAACGCCGCCGCAAGTTCCGACCCCCTGCCCCGGCTGTATGCCGCCTGCGGTCTGGAGGACGACCTGCTGCCGCTCAACCGGCTGTTTGTGCACGCGGCAGCGCAGGTTGGCGTGCCGCTGCATTACCAGGAGGAACCTGGCAAGCATGACTGGATTTTCTGGCAGAGGCAGATAGAGAAGTTTATCCTAACGCTTTAATCGGCTATGAACATTCTTTTAGATGCAAATGCGGGTACTCGATAGCGCCCGCATTTGGGTTTGGTTTGTTGGTGACACACAAATTAAGGTTCTCTGCTTTATGTAGTGCTTTGTGGTTTTATTCTCTGATCTTCTTTAATATCGCGACGACTTCCTCGGTTTTGAGCACTTTGCCATAAGAGACGACCTTGCCATCCACTACCAGGGCTGGCGTGGACATGACCCCGTAGGAAGCGATCTGTGCAAAATCTCTAACGTGGTCGATGGTGGTATCCATGCCCAGCTGCTCCAGGGCTGCTACAGCCGCGGCTTCGAGCTGATTGCACTTGGCACAGCCGCTCCCCAGCACCTTGACACTCGCGCCCTCTGTTTTGGCACTTTCAGCGTTTACGAAGCTGACCTCGTCAATCGGACCACAATCTTCTTTTTTCTTTCTGAAATTTGACAAAACCATGATTAATTCCTTTCTAAAAATGATCTCAGCAGCAACTGTTCGAGCAGTCACAGCCGGACTTGTTGTTCTTTCCGTTGTAGAAGACTTCCAGGTTTTTGGGCAATGTGTACCCATTTTCAGGGCAGCAGGGTGAATCTTGCGATCCAAAAACTGCCTTCAGGATCACCTCAGTCAGCATCTCCTGGGGAGGTACTTCGTAGCTTTGCCCTTCGTATTCGAAAATACGGCAATCTACAATGGAACCGCTGATATCGCTGCAGCAGTCACACGCATTCTCCTGGACATTGAAACAAATATCCTGTCCGTTTACGCGGACGGTGGGAGATGATTCAAATCGATACTGTTGGGCGAGTTCTGCTGATTCCATTTTTGTCTTACGGTATTCCAGAGCGTAACCGGCAAGCCGCAGCACGGGCGTAAGCGCGGTGAGGACCTCATCCAACACCTGTTCGGTGCCAATGCAGCGATCGCAAACCTGCAGGTCCAGGTAGAGGTACTCCACCAGCACAGGTTTGGGTTTCCTGCTCTCAAATTTGGCAGGGCGATAATGCTTCAAGGGACTCAGGTCAAGTGGCATAGATCCTCTGTTATCAAATTAATGGTTGCAAGGCGTTGAATAGATAGCCCACCAGGATGATCCCGAGGAGGCAGATTGCCACGAACATTGCTAACAGTTTTGGCTTGATCGCTTTTCGCAGCATCACCAAAGACGGGATGGAGAGAGTGGTGACAGACATCATAAAGGCCAAGACCGTACCCAACTGCGCCCCCTTGGAGAGCAGCGCTTCAGCAATCGGGATAGTGCCAAAGATATCCGCATAAAATGGCAGGCCCAGCAGTGTTGCCAGGAAGACGCCAAAGGGATTATTGCGCCCAAGCAGCGAGACCACCCACTCTTCGGGGATCCAGTTGTGGATGAACGCGCCGATGCCGACCCCGATTAATATGTAGGGAAACACCTTTTTGAAGGTGGAAGCCATCTGTTCCCTGGCATAGACCAGGCGGTCTTGCGTGGTTAGCTCAGGGGATTCGATATCCACGCTGCCAGCTTGCAGAACGAAGCTCTCAATATGGGGTTCCATGTGCAGTTTTTCGATCAAAGATCCACCCAGAATGGCAACAACCAGCCCAAGGACTACGTAGAGCACGGCAATGCTTGCACCGAAGATGCTGGTGAGTAGTACCAAGGAACCGAGATCGACCATTGGCGAGGAGATGAGGAAAGAGAATGTCACCCCCAAAGGTAAACCCGCAGAAGTGAAGCCGATGAAAAGCGGAACCGAGGAACAGGAGCAAAACGGGGTGACCGTGCCAAGCAGAGCGGCGATGGTGTTGGCGCCCAACCCGTGAAATCTGCTGAGAATTTTTTTACTGCGCTCCGGAGGGAAAAAACTCTGGATATAGCTGATAAAAAAGATCAGGACGCACAGCAGCAGGGTGATTTTAATCACATCATAGATGAAGAATTGAAGACTGCCAACCCAACGATTGGCCGTATCCAGCCCAAACGAAGCAAGAAACCTCCCTACCAGGGCATTTAGCCACTGCATACCCAGTATTTGATTTTGAATAAAATCCCAGATTGAGGTTGTCACAAATTACACTTTCTAAAATTTGATGGGTGGTATCGGAGGGTGAGAGTCACTTTTCGCAGCACCCGAATTGATCTGGATCATCGGAAATTGTAGTCAGCTGTTGGACAAGAGAGACAGCCGCCAGAGCGCCCTCGGGACAAATGCGATAGAAGATCCATTTACCTTCCTGCCGGCTGGTGACAATACCCGATTCGAGCAAAACTTTCATGTGGTAAGAAAGCCCTGATTGCCCGCAATCGAGATTTTCCAGCAATTTGCAAGCGCACTTTTCGCCACCGCGCAGCATCTCGAGCACGCGCAGGCGGGTTTCGTCGCAAAGAGCCTTGAACACACGTGCCTGGCTTTGATAATCGCTATCCATCCTTACCTCATATAAAATATTTTTGATGTAAGCAACTATAAGCCTCATATCAAAATTTGTCAATCTGTGAGGGATATATTGCCAATTTTGAGCAAATCATGACAAAACACCCTACAAAACCCCTACAAATTTTGGGTATTTTCTCTTTTTAGTTTACAATATACTAGGAGAAGAGAATACAGAAATCCAACAGTCGCTCCGAAAGAGGTTAATTTAAAGTGCCCCGTTTCTGGCGAGTATTATTGATATCTTTAATTATCGTCCTCGTGCTTTACGGCATTTACTTCGCCCTGGGCAGACCAGTAATCCCCCTGCCAACCATCCCTTATAAAGTTTCTCCCGGACAGCCACTACATTCCATCATCACTTCAGATGGAGCCGATGAGCTCAAGCTAACGCTGAATACTTCTGGCGAAATTGAGATCACCTCAGAAGAGCAATCTGTGGTCGCGCTGAACTACACGCCGGAAACCTTCGATAACACTCTCGACCTGGGCGAGAGATTGCTAATCGCACAGAAATCCCTCCAAAGTAATGAAGATGTCCCTGAAAGTTCTCCTTTTTTGCGGAAGTTGATCAACTGGGTCATCGCCTATTACTACCATGTCATCCGTTTTCGTTTATCGGTTTTACTAACAGCTTTACCATAAAAGCATCGCTCAGTAATTATTTAACAAAGAAATAGAGGAAATGAACATGAACAAAACACCAACATTCATTAAACTGCTCCTGGCAGCGATCCTGGTCCTCGGCATTTTGATGGTACAGCAACCCCCTATGGCAACCGCCGAGATCGCCAAGCAAGAAATCCCTGCCAACCTGGTTCACATTGACGTCACCTACGACCCCGGAACCAAAAGCTACAGCATAGGTGGCTTCTCAGCGGAAGACCTGCGACAGGTGGGGGCGCCCCAATTCCAAGATGAAATCTGGCAAGTGCTCAGTATGCTCGATGGCGTAACTCTCAAGATCCAGGGCGATGTGATTGACATTTTCACGAATGATCAACCGTTGTTCTCGGTCGCCTGGGATGGAGCCTCACGGGAGATTCTTTATTCACTTCTGAATGCCTACATCGAGCTTGGGGACGTCGACATGGAACGCGCTGAAGCCTGGCTGGATAAAGCCGATATAGTCATCTCCCTGCGCCAATCCAAGGAACTGAGTGAGCCACTACAAATCTCGTTGGCGACCCTTTTGCAAGTACAGGTGAAAGATAACGGCGAATTAAGTGTTGAAGGCTTCCCCACGGGTATGTCGCTCACCCCGGAGACGCTGGATTTGGTCAACTTGGCAGGCATCGAAAACCTCAAGCTGTGCTGGAATAAAGGCGTAATTGATCTGCAAGTGAACGGTCAGGCCTTACCGCAGGCGACCCTTTACCAGGGTGGTTTGAGCGTTGTTGATAAAGCCTTTGGGCTCAGCCTTGGTGATCTCACCCCAATCTTTGGCTCAAGCTTTGGAGCTGGCCTGGTCATCGGAGAAGCTGATCCGGTCACTGGCGAGTGTTTGCCTTAGGTTTTGACTAGTCGCTTAAGAATACAGACCTGTTTAAATAGAAGGAGGGCTGACCCTGCAACATTGGGGGCAGCCCTTCATGTTTCCAAATATTCTGCAAAATCACTCACAAATACACGCCTGAAACTCCCATACAGACTTTAAGGGTGACGCTTTCCCAAAACGCTTACATCAATCCCACTCACAGCTGCAAAATAGCTTTACAATCTATCTATCAACCCTGCCTAAGGATGCCACATGACTGTAATAACCCTCCAACGCCACATCCCACCCGCTGAACAAGGGCTTTACCTCTTGCTGCCTTTCGAAATGCCGGCCAACACTGCCCGGCTGGACCTGCGTTACGCATATCAGACCCATGCCAGCGAGCCTGTCGACTTGCCTGTGGGGCAGTTTGCCAGGACCAAACGCGTGAACATCGTCGACATTGGACTGATTGCTCCAGAAGGCTCGCAGGTTGGGGCAAGCGGCTCGAGCCGTTCGGAGATCATGATTTCTGAAACCAGCGCGACGCCCGGCTACCAACCGTACCCGCTCAGCCCGGGAAGCTGGCAAATCATTCTTGGCGCATATGTGATCGCCCCGGAGGGGGTTGATGTGTACATCAGGCTCGAATTCACTCCCAAGGTGCCCCGCTGGCTCTGCGGCGACCTCCATGTGCACACCCTGGCGTCGGATGGCAGTTTGCCGCTCGAACATCTGGCAGACCACGCCCGCATCCACGGGCTGGATTTTGTTGCCATTACTGACCACAACCAGCCAGTCAAACGTGCCGCGTTTCCAGAGGTGGAGGGGCTCACAATCATCCCGGGTCAGGAGTGGACGCACTACAAGGGTCACAGCAACTTCCTGGGGCTCGAGCAGCCCTACCAGGGCAGTTTCATCGCCAATAGCCAGGAAGAAGTCCAGGCAATTTTCAGTGAAGCCCACCAAAACGGCGCTCTGATTGTTATCAATCACCCCTATGAGACAAATTTTGGTTTTAGATATGACCTGGACTCGCTGGATTACGACCTGATCGAGGTGTGGAACGGACCAATGCGCCCCGCTAATCTGGAAGCAATCGCGCGCTGGGATGCGATGCTCAAGGCTGGACGTAAGCAAGTAGCAACCTGCGGCAGTGATTATCACGAAGACACCCTCTTCCAGCGCCTGGCAAGCCCTTGCACCTACGTTTTGGCTGATTCCAACAGCGACGCCGACATCCTAAAGGCTGTCAAAGCTGGCAGAAGTTACTTTGCCTTCAGCCCCACCAGCCTTCAAGTGCTGCTGGACGTCGAGGGGCAAACTTTTGGCGCCAGCCTTGCCTGGCGTGAAGGCATGCAAGCCTCACTGAAGGGTCTGGCTCTGGAAAAAGGCGATGTCATCCGACTTATCACCCAGGAGACCACTCAGGACATTTTCACTGCCCCGGAAAAGGGAAATTTCGAGGCCTCGCTGCCAGTGACGGGTCGCGGTTATTGGCGTTTGGAGGTCTGGCGCACCTTCTTCAACTTCCTGCCTGCCATGCCCGCCCTGGTCACCAACCCGATCTGGTTTGAGTAGCTCATAGCTGACAGGTAAAAAATAGCCCGAATTGTTAGTCCGGGCTTTTATTCTCAATTCCCCTTCTTAATTCTTAGATTTCAGCATGCCCAAAAGCCGCTGCCAGCCTTGCTTAAGTTTGAAACCCTGCAAGCGCCAGGTGCCAACGATTCCATATGGAAGGAACATCACAATTAATACAAATATGATTCCAAAGACCAAGGGCCAGCGAGCGCCAAACCAAGTATACAAAAATTGGCTGAAAATCTGCATGATCCCAGCCCCTAAAATCGGACCAATCAAAGTGCCCATCCCGCCAAAAATCGTCATGATGAGCGCATTTACTGTCGTCACGCTAGAAGTCATTGAAGGGGTAGCGCTGGTGGTCCACAACGAATATAAACCGCCAGCTACTCCAGCAAAGACAGATGCGATCACAAAAGCCAATGTCCGATAAGTGACGGGGTTGTATCCAATCATCCTGGAACGGTCCTCATTCTCACGGGTCGCTTGGATGACTCGCCCGGTGGGCGAACTAACGATACGTTTCATCAAAAGGTACGCAACCACCATAAATGTCAGCGCTATGAAGTAGAAGGTCAGACGATTTTGGGTGGGGTTAATCCACATAGGCACCGGTACACCGTGCATACCCTCATCCGCACCAGTCCATTCCACAAAATCAGTGGCACGCGCGAGTAAGTTCAGAGCGGTTGCTAGTGCCAGGGTCAACATTGCAAAATACGCGCCCTTGACCCGCATCGCCGAAGCGCTAAACAGCAATCCTATCAAGATAGAGACCAAAATTGCTGCCAGGAAACACATAATCAAAATAACAATCTCAGTGATATTCAAATTACCGATAAAAATCTGATAACTCTTCAATATGCCTGGGGCAACGTGGCTCGCTACCAGCGTTGTATCGTGCACTTTTACAAGAATGTATTTTCAGTGATACCCAGGAAGAAGGTGAAGGAAGTATCAGCCATGCTAAAGGCGATTCACGCCCAGGAAGATAAAGAAGCAGCTTTGAAGAAGATCGGCGACGTTATTGAGAAATTAAAAGACTTGAAGCTGAATGAAGCTGCCGGGAAGGTGAAGACTGCTGCTTATGAAACCCTGAGCTATATGGACTTCCCGAGAGAGCATTGGCTGCGTATTCGAACCAACAATGCCATGGAGAGGCTCAACCGGGAGATTAGGCGCAGAACGAAAAGCATCGGTGCCTTTTCAGATGGACGCTCTGCCCTGATGCTGGTGTGCGCCAGTCTCAGGTATATGGAACAGTCCGAATGGGGTCAGAATACGTACTTGAACATGCGGCATTTGGAGGATTACCAACCAAGTGATTCCTAAATGTGCGAAAAATGCTTGACACTACCATTCGTCTCCAGCATTGCCGGCGATCAACAAAGCCTGATCACCAATGCGTTTGGACTCCTCCAGGTTTCCGGCATACCCAACCAAGCGGCACAAGCCCCACAGCGGCTCCACGTGAATGCGCACGATGTCCACATTTTCAATCGCAAATTCATACAATTTCTGAATTTCCATCACTCCTTGTGCGTCAAGTCCCTGGGTAAGGTCCAGCTGCAGCGCATGCCCCAAGCGCATCTTTGCGACTGCTTCCACATATTTTGCCTGCAACTGCCGTGATACCTGCAGCCCCTTCTGGGCATACTGCCGCGCGCTGACGTATTCTCCCATCAACGAACAGTAAAGTGATAGCAGAAGAGTAGCTTCGCGGTGGAAGCGTTGTGGCCTTGCCAATCTTTGATCAGCAGTTCCAAGCTCAAGTTTTCTTAGCAACTGCAGCCCTTCTTCCAGCCGCCCGGTGCGCAATAGCAGACGAGCTTCAATGTAGACCTGCGCCTCCGCGTACATCGGAGAAAGCTGGCGTGCCTTCTGCAAGCTTTTTTCCGCCTCGGTGGTTGCCCCCTGGTTGACCTGATTCTCGGCAATCTGAGTCAACAAACCCGAAACTTCCAATGGATACTCCACCGGATCCAGCAGCTCAAGTGCTCGATCGAGCAGCTGATCAGCGTTCACCGGTCGCAGCGTATCAAGGTAAACCTGAGCTTGTCCGCGCAGCGCCAGGCTTACTCCCCAGGCATTTCCGAGATTCTGGTATAAACGCTGTGCTGTGCGATAGTACTCAAGTGCCAGATTGAAATTTGCCTCAGTGCGTTCCACTTCTCCTAAAAGATAATTTCCGTAGGGGTAATGGCTCATTTCCTCTGCTGGCAACTTCCCCAGCCAATAACGGACGCTCTGCTTGAGCCCGGACTGCAGCAAACGATCACCAACCTCATCCAAGATCTGGCGCAGTCTGGCAAAATCACCGGCATAGATCAAATGCGAAATCGCCTGCTCCCAGTAATGATGCGCGCTGAAATAACTTGCAAGCTTCCGATGCAGCCCTTTCTTGAGCTCTTCATTCTTTGAAAGACGGTTGAGCAGAAACTCACGGAAAATGTGATGATATCGGAAGACGTCTGGCTTCAGTTGCTCGATGAACAAACCTGAGCGGTATAGCTCGCATAAGGTGTCAGCGCTGTTTTGGCGGTCAAGTAAAAAGTCGCAGGTGTCGCTGTCCAAAAATTGCAGGACCGAAGTTCTGACCAGGAAATCCTGCTGCTCCTCCGATTGCATATCCAGCACTTCGTCTGCAAGGTATTCAAACAGGTTCCCCAACGAGCTGTCGTTTTCTTCTTCCAGCAGGCTGCCCAGCGGTATGCCTGGCAAGGCTCTGATCGACTGCCAAACCACCTGCAGCCCAATCGCCCAGCCTTCGGTGCGTTGATGCAGCCTGGCGAGATCATCTTTGGGCAGGTTCAGCTGGTAGGTTGACCGATAAAGCTGGTCGGTTTCATCCGCGGAAAAGCTGAGGGAGTCCTTATCTATCTCAAGCAGCCTGCCCTTAACTCGCCACTTGTTGATCGATGGAAATTCCGGCTGCGTTCGACTCAGGATCATTACATGCAGGTTGGCTGGCAGATGCTCAATGAACCAATTCATCATGACCAGGATCTCATCCGAATCGTTCAAACTCTGGAAATCGTCCATCACAAATAAGGCTTCTTCGTTAAATAAGGAAGTGATTGAGTTTATTAGTGTGATGAGGCATTCCTGCAGGTCAAGATCACTGTCTTCCAACACCCGCAGAGCCGGGAGACCGATTTTGTAGCCTTGCTGATTGAAGGCGGAGCAGAGATATGTCAAAAACAAACGCGGATCGTGTTCATTGCGCGAGATGGTATACCAGAAAAATGGTAGTTTGACAGACTTGATCAGGCTGAGCGCTGAAGTTGTTTTGCCATAACCCGTCTCTGTAACTAGTGTGGTCAGAGGGTAATCGTAGCTCTGTTTCAGCAAGTCCAGAACCCTCGGACGGTCAAGAATGGAGCTCTTCTGCGCCGGCGGTGTGAGCTGACTCAGAATGATTTGGTTTTGGTGAGTCATCAGACCTTTATTTTATCATCCACCACAGCACCTTAAGCCAACCCCAAAAAATTGCTTAGCACACTCTCCTGCAGGGGATAGGCGCAGATGTGGTTGTAGGCCGATAGCTAAAATGGAGACCCCTTGGTCACACGTCCTTCACAGCCTGTGCTCGCAACGAAGTGGATGGGGATCTGGAAAATATGAAAGATCAATGGAGTTGATTGCAGGTCTCTGCCTTTTCATATTCCTAACTTTACCCTAAGAACAATCCGGCTGGCTTATTCAAAGACCACCCGGGAGAAACCCAGTGAATTGAGTAAGCTGAGCAAGTAAGTCTCGACGTTTGACTGTGCCTGGGTTAGGATGCCATCTTCGGTGGCTGTGCGCAGGATCTCAGCTTCAGCCGCACGCCTGGCCGCACTCTCCAGCTGGGTGTCTGCCCGACGCAGCAGACCTGTATCGCGGTCGTAAACGTAGGACTTATCATTATCCAGTGTTGCCACGAAAACCTCTGCCTCCGGGAGTTTTACCCGCAGAGTTTCACCCACCACTCTCAGGTCGTCTTCGGTCATTTTAGAAAGATCGACACCGGCGATCACATATCCATGGGCAACAAAAAGCAGCCTGTCGCCAAAAAGCGAACCAAAGGCACCCTGGTTGAGCTCGGCGGTGATGACTTTTTCAACACTGTATTGGATCGTTTCAAGCCTGGCCAGAGATTGAACCTCCCTGACGATACTGACGGGGTCCGGCAAGATGGTGGGCGTTGGATGCAGGAATTGGGAAACCTGGGTGCTCAGGCGGTCGTTGACCTCCTGGATGGGTTGAACCGCTTTATCAAACTGACGGGAAAGGAATGTGAATGCCAGCACAACAATCAAGAGTAAGACCAGGATCAATCCTGCCAACACACCCAAAAAGGTGCGCAGGGGGCTACCAGTTTTAAGCTCAGCTTCCGTGAGGACGGGGGGTATAGTTTCCAGAGGGGACTTTTCGTTTTCTTCCATTTTCGCTCCTGATGCTTTCAACAATCGTACCTGATTTCGCCCTTCGTGTTCTTCAGTGTCCTATTAGGGGAAAAGTAAGATATGCAATTAGGTCATTCAATCAGATAAACATTAATGGGAAGCTTTGGCAAGCGCAAGTGCAACTACAACCCTCGTTCCCCTCGCTGGTATGGTGTACCCAGCGCGGCAGGAGCGCCAATGCGTTTCTTACGTGCCGCTGAGCTGCCCCAAATCAGGGCGATTATCGTCAGGATATAAGGCGTCATCTGCAGAAAGAAGACCAGATTCGTGTTATAGAAAAACGGGTTCGCCAGCCCAAACAAAATGCGCGGACCCTGCAGGTCGAGCGTGAAGCGGCGTAAAATGCCAAACAAATAGCCGCCCAATGCTGCCCGCCAGGGATTCCAATGGGCAAAAATCACCAGTGCCACTGCAATCCAGCCCTGTCCGTTGACAGTCAGGTTCGAGTACCATCCCGGGGCAATGGCGACGCTGATGGCAGCCCCCGCCAATCCGGCAAAACATCCCCCGATGAAGGTGTAAAGGTAGCGGGTGCGGTAGATATTGACACCCAGCGTGTCAGCGGCAGCCGGGTTCTCCCCCACCGCACGCAGATGGAGACCCGGACGAGTTTTGTTGATGAAATACGTGACAATTGGCAAGAGCAGGTAGCCAAAATAGACCAATAGATTGTGATCAGAAAAGGCTATCTGACCCAGGTAAGGGATCTGCGAGAGCAGGGGGATGCTGGCGCGGGGAATGACAGGCCCAGTCTGACCAGTGAGCCCATCGCCCAGCACCAATGCCAGACCAGTACCCAGAAAAGTAAGTGAAAGACCGCTGACGGTTTGGTCAGCTTGAAAATGGATGGTGACAAGAGCATGGGCAAGGCTGAGCAACCCGCCAGCGGCGATGGCAGCCAGCAAGCCCAACCAGACATTGCCGGTGGTGAAGGCGACCTTGAAACCTGCCATGGCACCCACAAGCATCATGCCTTCAACACCCAGGTTTTGAATGCCCGCGCGTTCGGTCAGGATCTCGCCAATGGCAGCAATGAGCAAAACAGTGCCAGTGGAGATTCCGGAGCGGAAGATTTCAATCCAGTTCATTGGGCAGTCTCCTGTGCAGGGCGAACCCACTTAATTTCGTATTTGAGGAGGACATCACTGCTGATTACAAGGAAAAGAGTGATGCCCTGGATGAGAAATGAGATGCCCGAGGGTTGAATTTCGCGGCTGGCAACCAGCAGAGCACCAAACAAGATCGAGACGACGATCACAACAAAGGGGTTGAGCTTGGCAAGCCAGGCAACAATTACACCAGAAAAGCCGTACGAAGTGGAGATGCGCTCCTGCAAACGGTGGACCACGCCGGAGACCTCGGTCATGCCTGCCAGCCCTGCCAGAGCGCCGGAAACCATAAACACCAGGATGGTATTTGCAGTGATATTGATGCCAGCATAGCGGGCAGCGCGGGGGTTATCACCAATCAGTGTGATTTTGTAGCCCCATTTGCTGCGATAGATGATTAGATAGACAATCACTGCCGCGATCAGCCCGAATAGGATGCCCAAGTGTAGGGTCATACCCGAGAAGGCGGGTACCTGCTTGGCATAATCCGCCAAACGCGGCAGCCAGGCTGATTTAGGGAAAGTCTTGGTCATCTGGAAGCCTGATTCACTCCATTTACCAAAAATCCAATAGTTGTTCCAGAGTACGGCAATGTAGTTGAGCATCAGGGTAATGATGATCTCATTGATGTTAAGTTTTGCCTTGAGGAAGCCGGCAATAAAGGCATAAAGCGACCCACCCAGCATACCGAGGGCTGCCATGAGTGAGATAATAGCCCAACGGGGGGTGGTGTCAAGGTTCACCAAGGGAACCATCACGACCGCGCTTGCCATGAACGCGCCAACAAAGAATTGCCCTTCGGCACCAATATTCCAGAGGCGCATCCTGAAGGCTAATGAGCAGCCCAGACCAATCAACAGCAGAGGAGTGGCTTTAACGACCACATCAGAAAAAGCGCCCCACGAGCCAAACGAGGCTTTAAATAAATAAGAATAAACTTTGAACGGATCAGCACCAGTGACAGCAAGGATAACGCCAGAGATAATGAAGGCAAGCAGGACCGCACCGACGGAAGTTACAACAGGTAGCCACTTAGGGCTATCTTCAGTGCGTTTTAGAAGAACAGGATAGGGAATTTTCATTCTTCATCTCCCTGTTTGTAATTTTCGCCCAAAACTTTTCGCAACACGCGTTCCTTTTCGGTGAGATTTTGGGGGAGGTCTTCAGGTGTGGCGGAAGACTCTGGCTGTGGGAGCGCTTCTATCGGTTCCGCACTTTCAGAGGATGGCTCGATTTCTGCAGGCCGTTTGGCTTGGGTAGATTCCTCGTAATTATGAAGATTATCGAGAACCTCATCAAAGCTTGAGGGAGTGCCATCGGTGGGGGCTTCCTCTGCTTGCGCTTTTTCAGGCAATTCCTCTGGAAGAGTGCCGGTCATCATCAGACCAATTTGGGTGATGTCAAAGTCCTCACTACAAAGGACCCCAACAATTTGCCCTTCGTACATGACGGCGATGCGGTCGGAAAGGGAGAGGAGCTCGTCCAGATCTTCTGATACAAGCAGGATGGCGCATCCCTGTTCACGCTGGTTGAGAAGCAGCTGCTGAACGCTTTCAATAGCGCCAACGTCCAACCCGCGGGTGGGCTGCATTGCAACGACCATACGTGGGGTACTGGAAAGCTCACGGGCGAGAATCAGCTTTTGCAGGTTACCGCCAGAGAGTTTGCGCGCCTGGGTTTGCACGCTGGGTGCCTGGATGTCATATTCGGTTTTAAGGCCATCTGCAAGGCTGTCTGCAGCCACATAGTCCAACTGCCATTTTTGACTGACAGGCTGCTGGTCGTAGCGCTTCATAATGATGTTGCTGGTAAGCGAAAGGTTTGGAGCACTGCCGACCCCGATACGATCCTCCGGGATGTGGGCAAGACCCTGGTTAATGGAGAAGGAAGGCGGTTTATTGGCAATATCCTTGCCTTCCAGCCAAATCCGTCCTGTGCAGGGACGCAGACCGGTGATGACTTCCACCAATTCGCTCTGACCATTGCCGGCGACGCCGGCGATGCCGAGAATTTCACCTTCGTGCAGTGCAAGGTCCACTTTGCGCAGGGCAGGCAGGTTCTTGTTGTTTAATGCGGAAACATCTTCCAGCCGCAAGACCTCACGCCCAGCTGTTTGTTCACATTTATGCAGATTAAAAATCACTTCGCGACCAACCATCAGGGAGGCAAGGCTTTCACGAGTAAAATCCTGCAAGTCCACGCGTTCTGCGGTCGCGCGCCCGCGCCGCAAAACTGTCAATTTATCAGCAACGTGCTTGACCTCGTTGAGTTTGTGGCTGATGAAGGCGATGGATTTGCCCTGCGCAGCCATTCCCTTGAGCGTTTCGATCAACTCATCGGCTTCCTGTGGAGCGAGGACGGCTGTTGGCTCGTCCATGATGAGAATGTTTGCGCCCCGATAAAGAATTTTGAGGATCTCGACACGCTGCTGCTCGCCAACCGAAAGTTGCCATATCTTGGCAGTTGGATCAATATGGATGCCAAATTGTTCTGCCAAATTGCTGATTTCCTGGTCATACTTTTTGAGATTAAGAGCAAAGCGGGGTGTGTCAAGACCGATGAGAATATTTTCGGTCACAGTTTGATTTTCGACCAACATAAAATGTTGATGGACCATCCCAATCCCATTGGCAATCGCATCCCGTGGTGAATTGAAACTCACCTTTTTACCATGTATGCGGATTTCGCCGGACTGGGGTTTATAGAGACCGGTGAGCACGTTCATCAGGGTGCTTTTGCCAGCGCCGTTTTCCCCAAGCAGGGCATGAATCTCACCAGGGTAGAGGGTAAAGTTGACATGATCGTTAGCCAAAACGCCGGGAAAACGCAGGACAATATCCTGCATTTCAACAGCGGGAACTGTATTTGTTTCTTCAGGAAAGGTCATGGTCTTCTTTTATCGATAGAGAGATGGCTCTGTTCGAGCCATCTCTCCGAAAGGTTTTGCTCAGGCTAAGGGAGTTCAGCCGTAACGTTCTGGTTCCACCAATACATACCTACGCCGTCGGCACAGGGAGCATCTGGACCGGCGAAGCAGTCCAGGTCCACCTGGCGCAGGCTTTCGCCTTCAGCAAGAACGAGGTTGCCTTGGTTGTCGGTGATGGGACCTTTGAAGACGTCGAAGCGGTTCATTGTGCCAGAAAGGAACATGGCAAGTTCATCGCGGACAAGTCGCAGGTCTTCTGCGGGCAAATCTTTGGCACCGGGCATCAGTTCTTGGCCTTCCATGAAGCCATAGAGACCGAGACCGCCGGAATCAGCATCAAAGTAGACAGCTTCACCAGCGAAAGTGCCATCCATGGATTTTTGAACCTCAATAGCATAGAGAGGACCCCAGTTCCAGTACATGGTAGTAAGGCAGGTGTCGAGCGTGCAGTTGTTGATGTAGTCATAGGTGATACCCCATTTGCCGCTAGGGGCTGCAATCGCGGGGGCGGGAGTGTCCGCACCAGTCATCACGACCTGGGCGCCAGCATCAAAGAGGGATTTCGCTGCTTCCTGTTCGATAGTGGGGTCATGCCAGGTGTAAATGAAGCGGACATCCAAGGTGCATTCAGGGCAGGTCTTTGCCATACCGAGCGCAAAAGCGTTGCCAAGACGCAGCTCTTCAGGGATGGGGAAGGTCGCCATGTAACCGACCTTGGTGTTTCCGTCAACTTTGGCACGGGAACCAGCCAGCATACCTGCGAGATACTTGATATCTTCCATGGCGCCCATGATGTTGCCAAAGTTGGAACCATTGGATTTGTAGCCGGAAACATGGAGAAAATCCTTGTCCGGGAATTCGCCGGCGACAGTTTCGGTGGCATCCATGAACCCAAAGGAAGTTGTGATGACCATATCGAAACCTTTTCGGGCCAAAGAGCGGGTAACCTGCTCGGAATCGACACCTTCTGCAACGTTCTCAACATAGGCAGTGTGGACACCAGGCACATTATCCTGAACATAGAGCCGACCGACATCATGAGATTGAGACCAGCCACCATCATCGTGGGGTCCAACATAGACGAAAGCCACGTTAAAACAGCCTTCGATTGGAGCAGGCACCTGGTAGGCACCTTCAGCTTCCAAAGCAGATTCTGCTTTGCAGTCCACTGCTGCAGGTTCTTCAGCTACGGGGGCGGCTGTCTGACAAGCCGTCAGGAACATACTTAAGACTAAGAAAATACTGACCAACGTAAATAACTTTTTATTCATCTTTTCTCCTGTTTGGGTGAGTTTGGTGTCTTTGGGGAGTTTTATTGGCATGGCTTTCCTCTCTACTCCTTTGAACGGCATTATCTAATTGTACAACAAAGCGTCAGATTTGGAGAAAATTCATTACTTTTGCTTCTGCTTAATCACTTTTAAATTAACTGGGACAAATATCACCTCAAAGATCACCTCAAAGTGGAATTTTCTTTGCCTGAAGTTTATAATCATCACAAAAATAGAGGAGAATATGTTCACCAAAGCAAATCAGGAAGTTTATGTGCCCGATGGGACCGAGCCCGAAGACGCTCTCAGACGTACTACCCATCTTGCCATAGCAGCGCACCAGGATGACATTGAAATCATGGCTATTGACGGCATTCTCCAGGGGCTCAAGAACCCCGATGCCCATTTTAGCGGCTGCGTTATCAGTGATGGTCACGGTTCACCCCGAGCTGGCAAGTTTGGCCACGTCAGTGATGATGAAATGGCTCAGATCCGGATAGAAGAACAAAAAGCTGCTGCCCGCCTGGGGCATTACTCCGCCCAGGTCTTTCTTGGGTATACCAGCGCAAGGGTAAAAGACTCATCAGATTCAGCTCTGGTCGATGACCTCACCGAACTCCTGCAGGCCACTCAACCTGAAATCCTCTACACGCATAACCCCGCCGACAAACACACCACTCACGTGGCAGTGTTCTTGCGCGTTATCGCGGCTCTGCGGCGCCTTCCAAAAGAAATTCGCCCAAAGAAAGTCTACGGCTGCGAGGTCTGGCGCAATCTCGATTGGCTGCCCGATGAAATAAAAACGGTCTTTGATGTTTCTGAAGAACCTGAACTGCAGGCTGCCCTGATTGACGTTTTTGAGTCGCAGGTTGAAGGTGGAAAAAATTACACAGAGGCTATTGTTGGACGGCGCATCGCGAACGCCACTTTCTTCGCCTCTCACGCGACCGATAAGGCTACCCGCCTGGCATATGCTCTCGACCTCACACCGTTGATCGAAGACGATTCCCTTGATGTGATCACCTGGGTTCAGGGGAGAATTGCAGAGTTTAATGCGGTCGTGACCGACACACTGGAGTCATTCAGTTAATCAACTTGGCAAATTTTTTCCGTAGGACTGATCGTCTATCCGGTAAATATGAGACCATTGGTCGAGTTATCATGCCAGGAGAGTGTGACGGTGGGACCGAGGCCCCACCGTACGGATGGGCCTTGGTCCATCCACAAGCTAATGCCGGATTACGCCCATGCCCTGGTTGCTCAGCGGAAAGGGTTCAATCCGGCAAATATGAGTCCATTGGTCGGATTCCACTTTTGAACCCGACATCTATTATTTAACTGTCTAGTCATCCTGAAGGTAGTGAAGGATCTGCACACGATAGATAGATTCCTCGAAAAAGTAGGGTGCCATTTAGATTCTTTGCAAAAAATGCTCAGGATGACAGGCTTTCCCCAACCCCCTCCTGGGAGGGGGATCAAGGGGGTGGGTCCTTTCCTCATGAACCCACGAAAGATCAAATCCCTATGATCAGATTCTTCGCAAATAAGGCGCAGAATGACAGCGATTGGCAGTTCAAAGAGCCCATGCCTAAATTTCACCTAAAAAAATCCATACCACCACTGCGGCACTTCGAACAGCCGCATGCCTCGCCCATAAGCCAGGTACAGCACCACCCCAAGCATCACCACCGCGAACCCGATTACCGCGTAGTCCCACCAGTGGAACTTGAGCTCATAAAGCCATGTGCGCTTCTGTTGACCAAACCCCCTCAGATCCATCGCATTGGCAATATCCTCACTGGACACAATCGCGTTCATAGTCACGGGGATAATCAGAGGCGCGATGCGCCTGATCTTGTTGAAAACGCCACCTTTAGCAGAGTCCAACTCAAATCCGCGTGCTCGCTGAGCATCCAGCGTCACCTGAAAATTGCGCGCCAGGGTCGGAATGAAACGAAATGAGAGTTCCATCGTGTAGGCAAGCCTGTCTGGCAGCCCAAGTTTGCGAAATGTCACCCCGTAGGCACGTGAATCCATAGTGTATGGGATCATAATGAAAACCAAGGAGATCGACAAAATGCGCATCAACTGCGCCACTGCAAACCACAGGCGCTCAACGGTCAGCCCAAAAGTCATGTGCCGCCCAAACAGGTTAAAGCCCTCAGGCCAAACAAGCTGCCCGCCTTCCGGCACCACGCCGCCTGCTCCACCACCCGTGATAATCGTGTTCACCACGATCATCGTGAAAAGCAAAATGGAGATCATCAGCCATCCGCGTTTGGTATCCTGCCAGGAAAGTTTTGCCGAGGCATACCAGAGTACAGAAATCAAAAAAATGATCGCCAGCAATAATGGATTCCAGGTGCTGGTGGCAGCCAACAGCACCGCGAACGAGAAGATGAACCGAGCCCGCGGATCAATGCGGTCGATCAGACTGTTTCGGTAGCGATAATTCCAGGCGACAAGCATAGTCGTTTATGGTCCAGGCGGCCTGACAGACCGCCTGGACTCATAAAAACTGATTAGCGACCGCTTTGTGTGACAATCGCGGAGTACGCGACCATCAACAATGGTAACAACACCAAGCCCCAAAGGACATTGGTAATGAAGGCCGGCAGGAAGTTTGCAAAGATGACAGTGTTCATGTCCGCGCCTGACACCCACATCTCCGAGATGGCAGCCACCCCCATTCCCAACAGCACACCCAACACCACCGAGATTTCAGCCAGCAGGACCGAGCGCCCACCTTTGAAATCGGTGATTAACACAGAAAACAATCCTGGGATCAAGCCCATGATGCCGTTCCCGAGATCCCACCAGATCCAGAAACCATAACCGCTAAGCAAATCGGCAAGGATGTTGCCCACAAAACCAGTGATAAGTCCCACAATCGGACCAAAAGCGATGCCGAAGAACATCGGAATGACCACTGCCGGGCGAATGCCCACATTGCCTGCGCCGGGAATCTGCCAGACATTGAATGCCCAGGTGACCACCGCGTAAAGCGCGGCACCTATGGCAGCATACACAACTTCCTTCGTGCCAAATCGCCACAAAGGTTTCTTTTCCTGCTGGATTACTTCATTTGAATACATAACTTCCTCCTTGGATTAATGATTGATAAATATTTAACCTGCCAGCTGGCTCAAAGTTTCAGCTCGCAGGAATTGACCTGTTTGTGCATACATTTGCCTGTTTAATTTGAGCAGCGAAGTTGGGAGCAAACGCCATTGCATTAGCTGCTCATCATCCGCAAAGACCTCGTGCGGACTGCCGTCTGCCACTACTTGCCCACCATACAGTACAACCACCCGGTTGGCATAAGTTAGTGCCAAATCCAAATCGTGCGTGATGAACAAAATCGCGTCAAATCCGGGAGTCTGCAAAATGGTATCCATGAAGGACTGATAATTCCAATAATCCTGGCCTGCTGTGGGTTCGTCCATCATCAAAATACGCGACCGCATTGAAAGTACCGAAGCAATTGAGACGCGCTTTTGCTGCCCAAATGAAAGCGCCAGAGGAGGTGTGGGCAGTTCTTCCTCAAGATGTACGGTCTCAATTGCCCAGTCCACATTCTCCGTTACCTTCTCTTTGCTCATTCCCAGGTTTTCTGGTCCGAAAGCCAGTTCTTCGCGTACTGTCGGGGCAAACAACATCTGGCTCGGACTTTGAAAGACGTATCCAATCGTCCTGGCAGCGTTTGCGACGGTAGTTTTCTTTGTTTCCACCCCCTCAAGCAGCACGTGTCCGCTGGTGGGCTTCAGCAGCCCCAATGCCTGTTTAACTGTGGTGGTCTTGCCGGAGCCATTATGCCCCAGGATCGCGATCACCTCTCCTGCCCGCACATCCAGGTTGATTCCATGCAGAACTTCAGGGCTATCGGCTTTGTAACGAAAACTGACGTCCCGGAAAGAGACCAGCGGCTCGCTGGTTATATCCAGAGCTGGCACAGCCAGGTGGCATTGCTTGGATGGCGAACCTTTTGCCCGCCGCATAACTGTTTGAGCTGGCAACTTTATGCGGGTGTAATCGGCATTTTCCAACAACCCATCTACATCCCCTTCATAGGTGATGCGCCCATTATCCATGTAGATGACCTTCTCAGGCTTGATCTGCAGCACGTCCTCAACCCGATGTTCCACCAAAAGAATGGAAAGCCCTTCGTTTGCCAATTCCCTGAAAGCCAGCAAAGCTTCTCTTGCGGATGCCGGGTCCAGGGATGCCAGCGGCTCATCCAGCAGCAGGATGCTCGGTTCCATTGCCAGCACGCCTGCCAAAGCGACCTTTTGCTTCTCACCGCCAGACGTGTAATGAGTTTCCTTGTCCCTCAGGTGCAAAATATGCAGCCGCTCCAAGGCCTTCTCGGCTTTTGGGATCATCTCTTCGCGGGGCATTCCCTGCGACTCGAGCCCAAAGCAGACCTCGTTGATCACATAGGTACCTAAAATCTGCCGTTCAGGGTCTTGAAGCAGGGTTCCGACATGCTTCGAGATATCCGAAAGCCCCATCCCCTTGACCGACTTCCCGTATAGCTCGATCTCCCCCTGCATATAACCATGATAGGTATGCGGGATGAGTCCGTTCACGCAGCGCATTAAGGTCGTCTTGCCGCAGCCTGAAGACCCAGCCAGCAAAACCACCTGTCCGGGTTCCAACTGTAAGTTGACGCCCTCAATCGCTGGTGTTCGCCGTGAGTTGTAACGAAAACCAAGGTCTCGAATAACCAGGGGCGGAGCTTGCGGCTCAGGCATTGAAGCGGATCCTTACTTTATCATCCAACTTGATGCCATAAGTTTTAGCTGCACTGCCGTTCACTACAGCAACCTCGATGAAACCCTCGCTGTCCGTTACGGCCACAAGATCGCCGATTTTTGCATGCCCGTAGGAGGGTAATACTCCTCGAATCACTCGCCCGCCAATGGTTAGCGTGGCATTTTCAAGGTCACTCAACTCTGAGACGCGCACGTTGGTCGAACAGTTGCCAAACACGTCAATGACAACAATATTTCCTTCAATCCCCTCTTCAGTCCTGACTGGTTTGGGCAAGGGCAACCGTACCGGGTCATCGATCACCGTTCCAAGCATCTCCATCGGAACGCCGGCAGCCAGATGCGCGCCAACCGGCGCAAAAATATCGCGTCCATGGAAGGTTGTGTACACCCGCGGCAGCCAGTAGTCAGGCTTGTCCAGGTGCACTATGCGAACATCCACACCTGCCGCCTCAGCATCCTCCAGCATGGGAGTGATCAAACCGTTATCCGGCATCACGTAATACTGGTCGCCCAATTTCGCGGCGATAGCCCGCCTTTTTGTGCCCACACCCGGATCAATGACCGCCACATGGACCGAACCCGCAGGGAAATACGCCGACGCGCGCCAAAGCGCAATCGATCCTGTTCGAATATCTTGGGCGGGAATTTCATGACTGATGTCGGCGATATTTACATCCGGAGCGATCTTCCAGATCACGCCTTTCATCGTGCCGACAAAGCCGTTTAAATTTCCAAAATCAGTTGTAAGGGAGAGGGTTGTCATAGCATTAGGTTAACATTGAGTCGGGGTCTAGTCAAGAGATAAAGGACAAGTAAACCGTCGTCTTCTTCACAAAAATAAATAGCTTACCCAAACACGACACACTCGTAAGGCGGGAGCCAGAGGGTGCCGCCCTCCGTAAATTCCGGCTTGCCAAACAAAATGCTTCTATGATCCAACATGTTTTGCCTGACCACCCACTCAGGGATGGCGTGTTCGCGTTCACTGAAGTTCGCCAGGATCAGTAGTTTTTCGCCCTGATTAACCCGGGCAAAACCCAGAACAGATCCACTTCGGGTATCGATCACTTCCAGTTTTCCTCCAGCCAACCCAGGTAAGGCTTTGCGCAGCGCGATCAATTCGCGCATTCCCTGAAAGACACGCCCAGGCAAAGTGGTTGCATCCAATCGCATTGCGTATCTCTCTGAGTCCGCCTCAGGGCGGTGCACCCAACGGCTGTCGTTTTTGTGTTTAGGGTCCTCCAGGTAACTGTAGTCGTTCAAAGTCGCAATTTCATCTCCCAGATAAATCAGGGGGATCCCACCGGCGGTCATGACCACAAAATGCAGCAAGAGAATGCGCTTGATGGCTAACTCAACTTCTTCTGGTCCTTCTTCTGCCAGAGCTTTTTCCAGCCCCGCCAGGGACGCGCAAGTGCCTGAGATACGGCAATCGCCTGTTTTTGGGTTTTCCTGGAAGGGAACCCCGCGCGCGAAACTGCCCGTGAAGCGACCCCGGTAGAACTCGTTCAAAAATCGGCGGTGGTCGTAGGCATTGATACCCAACCTGGCGGCATCCTCGTCCGAAAAAGTCCAGCCAATGTCATCGTGACAGCGCACGTAATTGACCCATGCGGTTCCTTCGGGGAGTTCAAATCGCTCTTCCAGTGCCTGCGAAAGCAAACTGACCTCTCGCGTCGCCAGGCTGTTCCAAAGCAGCGCCATCAACAGGGGGTTATAGGAAAGTTGGCATTCCAAAGGGGATATGTACTTGATCACTTCATCCGGATGCACAATGGCTTCAGATTTGAACAGGATGGAAGGGGCAACCACCTGCGTGATGGCATTGAACCCCTGCAAAATGGTGTGTGCCTCCGGGAGGTTTTCGCAGGAAGTGCCCAATTCTTTCCAGATAAACGCCACCGCATCCAGCCGAAAGATCTCGACTCCCTGGTTAGCCAGGAAAAGCATCTCTTCGCTGACACGGTTAAAAACCACCGGGTTGCTATAATCCAGGTCCCATTGATAGGAATGAAAAGTGGTCCAGACCCAGGAGTTGATGTCTTCAAACCAGGTAAAAGCCCCCGGGTGTTCGTCCGGGAAGATTTCTCTCAGATTTTTTTCGTAAAGGTCGGGCACAGTGCGGTCTGGGAAAATGCCGTACATGTCGCGATAATCCGGGTCGCCTGCTTTGGCTTTGAGTGCCCATTCATGTTCATCGGAGGTGTGGTTGATCACCAGGTCCAACACCAGGCTGATGCCTGCGGCGCGCAGTTCTCGCGAAAGCAGTGCCAATTCAGCAATGCTACCCAGTGGGGGATGAACTTCCCGGAAAGAGCTGACCGCATAACCGCCATCGTTTTCAGGTTCAGGCATTTTAAAGAGGGGCATGAGGTGCAAATGTGTCAGTCCGAGCTCTTTGAAATACGGAATTTTGGAGCGGATCCCTTCCAGGTTGCCAGCGAAAAGATCCACATAACACACCCCACCCAACACCTGGTTGGACTGGAACCAGAGTGGGTTCTGCTCTCGCTGCCGATCAAGCTCGCGTAAATCCGCAGGTCGTTCAAAAGATGCCTGTGCCATACTTTTCAACAGGTTTTCAAGGTGATAGAGCATGTCATAGCGTTTGCCGTAAAGGCGATGATAAAGTTGGAACAGGTGGTCAAAATGGGTCTCAAGATGCTGTTTAAAGGCCTGCCAGACTTGTGGGTCTCCTTGAATAAAAACTGTCAACTCTTGTTCTAAGTTGGGTAAGAGACGTGCCAGTGCGCGGCTGGCTTCGCGATGGAGGTCTAAAATTCCAGCTTTCATTGAGCCGCCTCCAAGGCCTGATGCGGCAGGGCAAATGCGCCATACAAACCCGCTTTGCCTTCCAAGCCAGTCAGGACGATATAGGATTCAAGATTCTGCGCAATCAAGGATGTCTGCATGTAACCATTAAGTAAATGTGCAAATTTATCCCGGATCATCGGCAGCAGTTGCTCCTGCGCCATAACGCCACCGCCCAGGATGATCCTTTCCGGGGCAAGGGCACAGGTCACAGAGACCAGTGCCAGGGCGATGTAATGGGCTTCCAATGCCCAGGCAGGGTGTTCCGGGGGCAGTTGGTCGCCTCTCAATCCCCAGCGCTTTTCAATTGCTGGACCGGAAGCCAGCCCTTCGAAACACGCGCCGTGGAAAGGACAAATCCCTGGGAAGGGATCCTGCTCAGGGTCACGCGCCAACATGATGTGCCCCATCTCGGGATGCAAGAAGCCGTGCACCAGATTGCCCTCAGCAATCACGCCCCCTCCGATCCCGGTGCCGATTGTGAAATAGACCAGATTTTTAAGCCCTTTGCCCGCTCCCCAGAGGGACTCAGCCAGAACAGCTCCGTTGACATCCGTATCGAAGGCAATGGGCAGATCGAGTCTTTGCTTGAAAAAGCCCACCACATCCGCGCCAGCCCAGCCGGGTTTTGGGGTGGCAAGAATATGCCCATAGCCCTTTGAAGTGGGGCGGGGGTCCAGCGGTCCAAAACAGGCAATGCCTAGCGATTGCAGGGTGCCTAGACTGCTTTGGTTTTGGAAAAAATCGGCGCATGCAGAGAGTGTTTGATCAGGACTGGTGGTGGGGATGCGCGTTTCAGCCAGGATGTGGTTGTTTTCGTCCGCGACCGCGCATACAAACTTAGTTCCCCCACCTTCAATTCCGGCAAATAGAGTTTGAGTCATCAGCAACCTCCAAAGTAGAAGGATAGTTTAGCAGTTAATTGGTAGAAAAGGTTAAAGGACACGCAGAGTGTAACCTTTCCTGTGCATAGAGTGGTACATAAAGCGGACTTTTATCGGAAACATAGTCCTGTTGTAAAAAAGGCCTGGAGAGGCAATTCGTTAGAGATGATTCCAAGTTCACAGGTGCAGACACTCGCTCTAAGTTTGTCCCATGCCGATCACTGTCTCTACTGCTTATCTGATCCCAAATAACCGGGTTGTGGGGCGTTGGGACCAGTCGGAACATTGGGCTTGTCCGGACCCAATGGTTTCAGCCAGACAAAAGCGTAGGGCGCAAGCGTGTAATCGCCAGGCAGGATGGTTTCACCGGTGAGGAGGTCGGTGAACGCCGCGGCCGTTTCCGGGATCCAGCCGCTCACTTCCTCCCCACTCAGGTTGTTCAGCACCACCACCCGTTCTCCTTGCCAGGTCCGTTGGTACGCGACAACCGCCTTGGAGTCAAAATTGAAAACTTTCCAGGCAAAATCTCCTCTGCCAAACAGGGCATGTTCCTTGCGCGCCCTGATCATGTGCCGCAGGCGATTAAGCAAGGAGTCCGGGTCAGCTTCCTGTGCTGCTACGTTCACCCGCTGATACCCATAAACTTCATCTTTGATCACCGGTGCGTAGAGTTTCGCGGGATCCGCGTCTGAAAAGCCGGCGTTCAGTGAGCCATCCCACTGCATTGGCGTGCGCAGTCCATTCCGGTCAAACAGGTCCACGTCATCCCCCATGCCAATTTCGTCGCCATAGTACAGGAAGGGCGAGCCCACGATTGTCAGCAGCATCGAGTGCATCAACAGTATTTTCCGCTGGTCATTGTCCAACAAAGGCGCAAGCCTTCGACGAATTCCCATGTTGATCCGCTGCTTGGGATCAGGCGCGTAAAACTCCCACATCCACTGGCGTTCTTCCGGGGTTACCATCTCAAGCGTCAGCTCGTCATGGCAGCGCAAGAAGCTCCCCCACTGACAGCCTTCCGGCAAAACGGGCGTGCGAGCCAGGATCTCCTCAATCGGTGTGCGGTCCGCCTTCGCCAGCGCCATAAACAACCGCGGCATGAGCGGAAAATGGAAGTTCATGTGCATTTCATCACCGTCGCCAAAATACTCAATCACATCCTCTGGCCACTGGTTGGCTTCGCTCAGCAGGAGCGTGTCGGGGCTGTAGTCATCAACAAACTTGCGCATGCGCTTCAGATAAGCGTGGGTTTCGGGAAGATTCTCACAATTTGTGCCTTCTCTCTCATAAAGGTAAGGCGGCGCGTCTACGCGCAGTCCATCCGCCCCCAAATCAATCCAAAACCTGACCACATCCAGCATTGCCTGCTGGACTTCTTCGTTGTCATAATTCAGGTCAGGCTGGGTTGAATAAAACCTGTGCCAAAAGTACTGCCCCCTCAATGGGTCATAAGTCCAGTTGGAGCTTTCCGTGTCAGTAAAAATGATCCTTGCGTCTGTGTATTTCTGATCACTATCAGACCAAACATACCAATCACGATATTTTGTGTGCTGCGGGTGCTGCGGATCACGCGACGCCTGGAACCAAAGATGTTGGTCGGAGGTATGATTTGGGATGATCTCCACAATAATCTTCAGACCCCGTTCGTGAGCCTGTTTAATCAGCGTTTTGAAGTCGTCCAAATCGCCATAAGCAGGGAAAATATCGCAAAAATCGCTGACGTCATAGCCATCATCCCGCAGCGGAGAAGGCATAATCGGCAGAAGCCAGATCGCATCCACCCCCAAGGCTTTTATGTAATCCAATTTGGAAGTCAAACCCGGCAAGTCCCCCCAGCCATCAGCGTCCGAATCCTTGAAGGCACGGGTGTTGAGTTCCATAAAAATAGCATCTTTGTACCATGGGGTTTCTTGAAGCATGGAGCACCTCTTACATCACTCTATTTTTAACAAATTTTAGTCTCTTGAAATGAGGGGGCGTTACAAAACAAGCATGGAAAGAAATTCCATCGGCATTTTGAACCAACCTCCCGCACTTAACCATAGGCAAGGGTTCTGTTGAATCAATCACGCTGGTCCCAAAAGAACCAGCGTGATGATTAAAAGCTAACCTTTGACCGAGCCGGCCATCATGCCGCGTACGAAGTAACGCTGCAATCCCAGAAAGACGAGTAAAGGCAGGATCATACTGACAAAAGCTGCCGAGGTCATCAAGTGCCAGTCCTGTCCCTTTTCTCCAACCAAACTGGCAACCGCGATGGTGACCGTCTGGTTCTTCTCTCCCAGGAAGACCAGAGCGACCAGGTAGTCGTTCCAGAGCCACAGGAACTGGAAGATGGCGAAGGATGCCAGAGCAGGAACGGACAGAGGCAGAATCAGTTTAGTAAAGATGGTGAAGTTGGAAGCTCCGTCAATGTAGGAGGATTCCAACAATTCACGGGGAATAGTGCTAATGTAATTGAAGAGCAGGTAGGTAGCCAACGGCAGACCAAAGCCAGTATGCGCCAACCAGATGCCCAAAAACGTACCATTGAGTCCCATGCTCACATAATCCTTGAGGACAGGAACCAGAGCAATCTGCAAAGGCACTACCAGCAAAGCCACAATGATGGTGAAGATGATGTTCCGGCCGGGGAACTCCAGCCAGGCAAAGCCGAATGCGGCGAATGCCGCAATCAGGATTGGGATAATCGTGCCTGGAATGGTGACTGCCAACGAGTTGAGGAAAGCGCCACCCAGATTGTTCCCGGTACGGGTGATGGTTTGTCCTTCAGCGTTTTTATAACTGATCGTTTTTCCACCGATCACGTCCGAGTAGTTTTTTAAGGTCAGATTGGTTGCAAAACCGACCCAACGTCTCTCAGAAACAATAGCGGTCCGAGTGCGTTTATTGCCATACCAGGAAATCAGACGGCCGTCATCCAATTCAACCGTATTGCGAAACTCTTCGAAGGTGGCGGTTTTGCCTAATATTTCAAAGGGACCATCGAGGTCTACAGATTCCGGGAGGACGATACGCTCAACCTCCACATTCTCTTTGTGGGGGAAAACCTGCCACCAGCCGCTGCGGAAGATATCTTCGCTGGGACGGAACGAGGTAATCAGAATGCCAAGTATGGGAATCAACCAGATGACACAAATCACGATCAGGATGAAATTGTTCCAAAAGGCGGACTTTTCCTTGGCGGTTTTTAAGGTTTTCTTAGCCATCAGAACCCCCTTCTTGATTTACTAAATTGGCGAACATTATTGAAAATGATCGGTGTGACGAGCAACAGCAGCACAATAGCGATGGCCGAGGCTTTGCCCGCGTCGTTATAGGTAAAGCTTTGCAGGTAAAACTCATTAGCAATCACGTTAGTGCCGTTGTTACCACCAGTCATCACGCGTACAATGTCAAAAGTCTTCAGGCTAAAAATCACAATAGTAGTGGTTACTGTCAGCAGGGTTCCTTTAATATAGGGCACAATGATTGAGAAAAAGGCTTTTATCTCGGAGGCACCATCGATACGAGCCGCTTCCAACAATTCAGCTGGCACGCCTTTGATAGCGCTGGAGAGAATCACCATGGCATATCCAGTCTGCAGCCAAATCATGATGATAATGAGTAAAAAGTTGTTCCACGGTGAAAGACTCAACCACGGTTGTGGCGTGCCTCCCAGTGCTGTGACGATTGCATTCAACAAGCCAATTTCCTGGATACCCACGCCAGTGCCTTTATAGGTGTAAATGAACTTCCAGATAACACCGGCTCCAACAAAAGAGATCGCCATGGGTGTAAAGATGATTGACTTATAGATCACTTCAGCTCTGGTGCGGTCTGCCAGGGTTGCGATCAGCAATCCCAGCCCCACACTAAAAGCCGTGCCAAAAATCAGCCACAACAAGTTGTTGCGAAAAGTTTCAAGCATGCGCGGATCAGTGAAAGCAAATTTGTAATTTGCTAACCCAACCCACTCCGTCCCCAGGTAGTTGCGGAAACTGGCGATCAGTGAGCGAAACACCGGGATTGCCAGGAACCATGCCATAATTGCCACTGCTGGACCCACAAAAACAAAGGGCTGCAGCACCCTGGAAGCTCTTTTGGGCAATTTCATGACAAGCCAGTTAGTGACCACATAGAGCAAGGCAACACCGCCAACACCCCAAACAATCGCCACTAAAACTTGAACAATTTGTGGAGCTTGAGCTCTTTGAAGAAATAAATATCCCTGCCACAAAACCAAAAAAGTCATGGCAGGGACGAAAATAGATATCAGAATTTGACCCAGAGTGGTGCCAAACCACGTAAGGATCTTGTTTATCCAATTATTGCCATCTGGTGTTGGTGTTTTAGCTTCTACTACACTCATCCAGTCACCTCCTCATCTGTTTGGAGTTTATGTTCTGGAGAGCAGGCTTGGATCTGGTGCCTGCTCTCCATTTATTCATGCTAACTTAATCTGGCTCCAGAATTACTTGGGCCAGGAAGCATCAATCTGCTGCAGGGCTTCCTGCCGTGTGATTGAGCCGGAAACGTAATCGGTCATGTACTTCCAGAAGGTACCAGCACCAACAGCACCGGGCATCATGTCTGAGCCGTCGAAGCGGAAGGTGGTGGCGTTGCGGATGGTTTCAGCTACGCCGCGGGTCACAGGATCCACATACCAGTCAAGGTCAGCATCGTTGTGGGTCAGGATGGCGCCGCCCTGCTCAACCCAAACCTTGAGGGATTCACCGGTCGAGAAGTACTGGATAACTGCGCGCACTTCGGGACGATCATTGAAGACGGCATAGATATCTCCAGCACCAAGTACTGGGCTGCCATGTTCTTCTTTAATACCAGGCAGGTAGAAGAAGGAATAGTCTACACCCGGAACAGCTTCTTCGGGGAAGAAGGTGGTCACAAAGTTACCCTGTCGGTTGAACCAGCATTTGGGCGGGTTTTCGAACATGGGTTTGGGGGCATCACCAAAGTTGATGGTGGGGATGGCAGCACGACCGCCATAGACATAGGCGTCATTGAACCAAATGGCTTCGATGTAATCAAGCACTTCATTCATTTCCGGTGAGTCAAACTTGAGTTCACCAGCGACCCATTTGTCGTAGGCATCAGCTCCAGCCACACGCAGCATCAGGTCTTCGATCCAGTCGGTCATGGTCCAGCCAGTAGCCGCACCAGATTCAATGCCGATACACCAGGGGGTGTCGCCATCAGAAGCGATTTCAGCGGTGAGTTGCATCATCTCATCCCAAGTAGTCGGGACTGTGTAACCAGCCTCATCGAAAGCCTTTTTGGGATAGAAGACGAAGGACTTGCCATTGGCACGTGCCCAGATACCAGCAACAATGTCGCCATTGGGGCCGGTCATGGTGCCCAGGTCTTGCCATGCCTGACTGTAGTTGGTCTTGATCCAGTCAGGATTGATCAGGGTGTTCATATCAATGGCATAACCCTTTTCTACGGCATATCTTAACAAACCAGGTTGCGGATAGTCGACGATATCAGGACGATCGCCACCATCCAGGCGGATGTTGATGCTGGCTTCAAATTCCTTGGAGCCAGTATATTGAATATCGATGCCGGTTGCATCTTCAAATGCCTTGATGCTGTCATTAAAAACGACCTCATCCTGGTCAGTGAATGGACCAGCCATTGTAACAACTTTGCCACTGTACATGCCCGCATAAGCATTGGCAAGTTCCTGTCCTTGTGGGAGGGCTGCTACCGTTTCGGCAGGTTCTTCCACAACAGGTTCTTCAGCAGGGGCCGCCTGGCAAGCACCAAGCAGCATAGTCGCAATTAGCAATATTGCTAGTGCTGACCAAATAGTATTTTTCTTAAACATCGTTTCTCCTTTGAAAAATTATTGATCGTTGAAACAACTTACAAACTTGGCAGACTTCTTCTCAGCTCCTCTTTTTCCTCTCCTTCCTATCTCCCGTGAAGATTCGCGAGGGATTAATCGTGTGGGTAGAGTAACCGAGCGGAACTCGGGCATTTCTCCACGCATCAAACGAGTAAGCAAATTGTACGATTCAATGGCAATCTCTTGCCCCGATACAGCCACTGATGTGAGTGTCGGTGTGATAAAAGATGCCAGTGGAATGTCGTCAAAGCCAACAACTGAAACGTCCTCTGGGATCGATAATCCGGCTTCGCCCAGGGCTGAATAGGCGCCCAGAGCGACGTTATCACTTGCTACAAAAACAGCTGTAAACTCCTGGGCTGATTCAATCAGGGATTTCATTTGTCGATAACCGCTTTGGATATCAAAATCCGCTTCGCGCACCAACTCAGGAATAAATTCGACACCAGCCTTTTTGAGCGCTGATTTGTAACCATCCAGTCTTTGAGTGGCTGAGGTGTAAGGTAAAGCGGCGTTGGTGATACAGGCAATGGACCTGTGCCCTAACTCGAGCAAATGGTTTACGGCGGTCTCAGCCGCTGTAATATTGTCCACATCTACCGAATGCAGAGAGGAACCGGGGATGTAGCCCATCACTACCACCGGGATATCCGCTTCTTCCAAGGCTCGCAGCCCTGGGTCATCCAAACGAGGGGTCATAAGGATCATACCGTCGATGTGATGTGCCCGGGTAAGTTCAAGGTAAGTTTGCAATTGTTGACCTGGCTCAACCCATTCCAGCAATAAGCCCTGCGAATTTTCTTTAAGTGCATCTAAAAGCCCACTTAATATCTGGGGAAGAAAGGGATCAGAAGCAATATATTGCGGAGCACGGCTGATGATAAGCCCTATATTTTTTGTTTGATTGGATGCGAGCGCTTTGGCGGACGCGTTTGGGTAGTAGCCCAGTTCTCGGGCAGCCAGACGGACTTTTTCTGCCGTTTCCGGGCGGATTGAGAAGCGATGGACGTCATTCAGGACAAAAGAGACAGTAGTTCTTGATACTCCTGCCAGGTCTGCCACGTCCTGACTGGTAACTCTCCTACTCATTAGTTTCCTTAGCAACTATTAACGCGCGTTAGTGATTATTAATATTAGGATAACAAATTTAGACCCGAATGTCAATACCGAAACAATTTTCTACGCGAAACAGCTCCTGATCAATCCTTAGAAATTGCACAAAAAAGGTCCTAAATCCGCATTTCCTTTTATAATCTACCCACAACACCTATGTCCAATCGCATCCGCTACCTTGTTTCGAATATATTCCGCATCCGCCCTGAGGATAATGTCCCTGCGTCCGTGGCGAAGAATTTCCGCCATAACGCCATCATCAACACCTTGGACGTTAGCTTTTTCTTCATGGCCGACAGCTTTTGGAATATCAACACCATTATGCCTGTCTTCGCTGCCACCCTCACCGACAACCCTTTTCTCATTGGTCTCATGCCTGCCATCGTCAACGCCGGCTGGTTTTTGCCTCAAATGTTTATCGCCTCCAAGGTCACGCACACCCAGAAGATCCTGCCTCTCTCGATCCGCCTGGGCGCTCTTGAAAGAATTCCCTATGTGCTTTTTCCGTTTCTCGCGCTTGCTATCCCTAATATCGGCAAATCTACTGCTCTCATCCTCCTCATCCTGCTCACGACCTGGCGCGGGATTGCCGGCGGCATGTCTGCCCTGCCCTGGCAGGAGGTTATGGCTCGCGTTATTCCCATCAGCCATCGTGGACGCTTCTTTGGTTTTTCACGCGTCTTTGGCCAAGGGGCTGGCATTCTTGGGTCTATTATTAGCGGTGTCATCCTCGCCAATTTGAGTTATCCACGTAACTATGCCCTGGGCTTTGGCATCGCTGTCATCATCCAATGGCTATCATTCCTCATCTACATCCAGAATCGCGAACCCGAACCAGAGCAGATAAACCCACCTGCTGCTAATCCTGAACCATCAAAACCTAAAAGGATGTTGATTGACTTTAGTATGTTTGGGCGAATTCTAAAAAAAGATGCCAATTTCCGCCTTTACCTGATCGCCCGCTCTATTTCTTTTATTGGCAATATGGCTACCGCTTTCATCGCGGTTTACGCCATCAAAACCTTCCACCTTCCGGATGAGCAGGCGGCTGTCTTTACAGGAGTCATTCTCGCCAGCGGCGTGTTGGGTTATGCCTTCTGGGGTGCTGTTGGCGACCGCATCGGTCCCAAAAAAATCATGGTTTTATCCTTTATCTGCTGGTTTGTAGCTCTTCTTGTTGCCATCGTCAGTAAAAACATCTGGCTTTATTACCTGGTCTTTGCTTTGTTTGGTCTCTATCAATCCGGGGTTGGCGTTGGCGACAGCATGCTCATCATGGAACTGGGCGATGAATCGCTCAGACCAACCTACCTTGGCATGGGCCGCACCCTGACGGGTTCCTTCCTGCTGCTTGCTCCTGTCCTCGCGGGTTTGCTGGTAGGGCAATTCGATTACCTTGTCATGTTTATCGTGTCAGCTTTCTTCATCGCCATCGCCACTTTACTGATGACCCGCGTCAAAGATGTTCCCCGGAGGAGATGATCAGCGGGCATTCTCCGACCAAAAAGACCCCGAATTGGGGCCTTATTACAATTAGGCGTAGGATGGGTTGGCGTGATGGAGCATAGACCCAATCCTCTCTGATAATAGCCAACCCACCGCAAAATGCAAACCAATTCGTCACGCATAAATGGCTTCCAATAACGCCCTGCGCGTGAAAGATAAAACCATCAACATGATCAACTCGCACTTCTCAACCAAAAAGACCCCGAATCGGGGTCTTTTTGGTTTACCAACTTTTTGTTTTAGATAAAGAAATGGGTGTTCGAGTTGCTGGCTGCCGCTGCCATAGTTGCCACGCCTGCCAACTCCACCCCATCGATCAGCTCTTCTTGCCGGATACCCATCAATTCCATCGACATCTGGCACGCCAGCATTTTGACACCGTTTGCCTGGGCGGTTTTGATCATCTCAGGCAGAGATTCCACGTTATTCTTGCGCATGATCCCCTTGATCATTGCCGTGCCAGCTCCCCCCATGTGCATCTGAGAAAGCTTTAGCTTGTCAGCTCCTCGCGGCAGCATGCAGCCAAACATCTTTTCCATAAATGTCTTCTTCAGAGCCGGAGCCTGGGGCTTCTTGAGCACATTCAGCCCCCAAAAGGTGAAGAAAAGCGTTGCTTGCTGCCCCATGGATGCAAACCCATTGGCAATGATAAACGCTGCAATCGCCTTGTCTAATTCCCCTGAGAATACAACCATTGTCAGGTCCTCTCCCTTGGTGTGCTTCTGCGCCTGCGTCTCATCTACCGGTACTGCTGCCAGCGCAGCAGTACCCTTTTGAACCACCGCCGTAATCTCTCCGGTCTTAGCTTCAAGCGAAATTAGCTGGTTGCCGGTCGACTTTGCCCACGCTTCCACATCCCGCGCAAAACCAAGATCCGTTGCTTTCACCGTCACCTGGTCACCGTCTTCCATCTCTTTAACCTTGGTATAAAGCTTCAGGATCGGTCCCGGGCACTGCAAACCACAGGCGTCCAGTTGGTACTGCTTGCCCCCTTCTACAACTTTGACTTCCTCTTTTTCCAGATTCACCACGGGTTTTACCTCCATTAGCTTTGGTCCTGCTTGTTCCACAGCTCCCAACGCATAAGTTTTATATCCACCAGAAAGATTATAGGCATCAAAGCCTTTCTGGCGTAACAGTCTGGTCGCAAAATAAGAGCGCTGCCCGGTCGCGCAATTTACCAGGATCTTCTTATTCCTCGGCAGTTCAGCCAGCCGGCTTCTCAGTTCGCCCAGCGGGATGTTATAAGCGCCTTCCACCCCTCCCACAGCCTGCTCTTCCTCCTCTCTGACGTCCAGGCGGAACCATTCGCTGCTATCCAGAGCCGCAACTTCATCCCAATGCCGCACGGGGCAGTCGCCCCTGAGCATATTCGCAGCCGCAAACCCAATGTTGTTCACGGGATCTCTCGACGAGCCAAAGGGTGGCGCGTAACTCAGTTCCAGGTCCTCCAGGTCAAACACAGTCAATTTGCCGTGCATCGCCGTCGCGATCACATCGATGCGCTTCTCCACCCCCGTGGTTCCCACCGCCTGGGCGCCATAAATTTGCCCCTCAGGTCCAAACAACAATTTCAGATGGACCGGGGATGCCCCAGGATAATAGCTGGCGTGGTTATTATTGTGCGTTGCCACCGACTCAAAGGCCAGCCCTGCCTGGGTCAACTGCCGGCTGTTCAGCCCTGTTGAGGCAACGGTCAAATCAAACACCTTCACCACCGATGTGCCCGATACGCCTTTGAATGTCATATTTCTGCCGGCGATGTTATCCGCCGCCACTCTCCCCTGCCGGCTTGCTGGTCCTGCCAGTGCCAGCGACGTGGGCAGACCGGTAATAGCCGACTTCACCTGCACGGCATCCCCTACCGCGTAAATGTCGGGATTTGAGGTCTGCATGCGGTCGTTCGTCACGATGTGCCCCCTCTGCGTCACCTCCAGCCCGCTGTCCTTCGCCAGCCTGGTGTTGGGCCGCACCCCAATTGCCAGCACCACCAGGTCAGTCTCCAATTCCTTCCCATTGCAGGTCAGAACCTTGAGCGCTCCACTGCCATCCACCTTCTCAATTGCATTCAGTCCATCTCCCAACACCAGCTTGATTCCGTGCAGTTCCAGGTGCTCGTGCACCTCCACTGCCAGCTCGTAGTCAACCGGCGCCATCACCTGGTTGAGCATCTCCACAACACTCACGCTTATGCCGGTTTCCGCCAGGTTTTCCGCGACTTCCAGCCCAATGAAGCCACCGCCAATCACCACAGCTCGCCTCACCTGATTAGCCTTGATAAATGCATCAAGTGCATCCAGCTCAGGAATGTTATGCAGCTCAAAAACCCCCTCCAGATCCACTCCTGGCAGCGGCGGGACGATCGGCTCTGCTCCGGGCGTCAGCACCAGCTTGTCGTAGTTTTCCCTGTACTCCCTTCCGGTTGCATGGTCTCTTACCAGCACGCTCTTCCCTTCCCGGTCGATTGCGATTACTTCGTTGTTGGGGCGCACATCAAGATTCAACATTTCCTTTAGGCTCTCGGGGGTTGTCACCAAGAGTTTTTCCCGATCATTAATGGTGCGGCTCAGGTAGTATGGCAGTCCGCAATTCGCGAACGACACATACGGTCCCTTTTCCAGCATCACAATCTCCGCCTCTTCGTCCACCCGACGCAACCGCGCCGCTGTGCTTGCCCCGCCTGCCACTCCGCCAATAATCACTACCTTCATTAATAATGCCTCCTCCGATGAAAACTGAAGTTTTCATCCTGATAATTTCTATGAGACTGCTTGCTTAAAAGAAATGCCAATTATTCTCCCCAAGTTTACTCCTATCTCCAGCATATGTGCACACGAATTCTCGTTCTCCTGAGGATGAATTGCATTGCTCTATTTGTTATAGCCCTCTTCTGAAACAAAGTACCCGATAGAGCTAAGGAAATTGTCATTCTACTGCCATTCTTAAGAGACACGGTCTGAACGCAGTAAAGAATCTTGCCCCACCCCCACAAGCTATTATCTAGGCTTCACATAATTTATATGTACGGGAGGTCTTTAGTCCTCCCGTTCTTCCCTTTCAGCTACAAACTATCAGCTATGAGCTACTTATTTCGGCTCACCAGCCAATCAATAATCAAGGTTTTCTCTTCCGGGCTGATCTTCGCGCCGTACTGGATCATCCGGTCCAGGGTCTCTGACCACTCCTCTGCGGTCTTATCCTGCTGCAGGATGAATTCCAGCGTATGCTCATCTTCAATCTTTTCCGATATCAGCGCTTCCATCTCAGCGTCCGTCATCGTAACCTCTGCCGGCACGTCCTGCACCACCGTCGATCCTCCCCCCGAAGAACACGCCCCAAGCACCAGGATTGCGACCAAACCTACTGCAAGAAATTTGAAAAATTGTTTTTTCATCTCAGTCCTTTCTACTAATTACCCGGATTCTATTGCGCTCCATCCCCTACTTCAACCCCTTCCTTCTACAAACACTCTACACTTGTTGTGTCATTGCGAGCGAAGCGAAGCAATCTCATCCTCAACCGCCTGCAAGCCCCTGGCTGTATTTAGAGGAGCTGGATTAATCCCATCCGTACGGGAGGGCCTTGGTTCTCCCGCTGCTTTTCCCACTACCTATCACCCATCACCCATCACCTACCACCCATCACCTACCACCCATCACCCACCACCCATCACCTACCACCTATCAGCTAAAAATCAGTTATCATTATCTCCATGACTAACACCCCACCCATCCGCCTGACTTCGCTCTCCGCCTGCGCGGGCTGAGCGTCCAAAGTCGACGCGGAGACGCTGGCGCAGGTTCTGCTGCCAATCAAAGAGACTTTCCAGGGTCACGTTTACCCTGATCTCCTCATCGGGCTTGATTCCGCCGATGACGCTGCTGTTTGGCGCCTCGACGACCATCAATCGCTCGTCGCCACCCTCGACTACTTCACTCCCGTCGTGGATGACCCCTACGACTACGGCGCCATCGCTGCCGCCAATTCCCTTTCTGACGTCTACTCCATGGGCGGCAAACCCCTTTTAGCCCTCAATATTTCCGCCCTGCCTGCCGCGCTGCCCATGGAAATGACCCAGGCCATCGTACGCGGGGCTGCCGAAAAAGCCCGCGAAGCCGGCGTCGTCATTGCTGGTGGGCACTCCATCAAAGATGAAGAGCCCAAATTTGGTCTCGTCGCGCTTGGCATCGTCCAAAACCACCAGATCCTCACCAAATCCGGAATGCGTCCGGGCGATCGACTCTTTCTCTCCAAGCCGCTCGGCGCCGGCGTCATCACCACCGCCTTCAAGGGCAGCCTCACTTCCCCTGACGAACTCGAAGATGCCGTCATCTGGATGAAACTCCTCAACCGCGATGCCGCCCAACTGGCGGTTGATTTTGGCCTGAAGGGTGCCACCGACATCACTGGTTTTGGTTTTCTTGGTCACGCTACGGAGATGGCTGAGGCGAGCGGGGTTGCCCTGCGCGTTCACTACTCCAGCATCCCCCTCATGAAGGCGGCTCAGAAATTCGCCTATGCCTATACCTTCCCCGGCGGAGCGGCCGACAATCTGCTCTATTTCAGCCCCAAGGTTACTGTTGAAGGCGAGCTCTCCATCAATCTCCAGACCCTGCTCTACGATCCCCAGACCAGCGGCGGGCTGCTGATTGCCGTTCCGGAGGAGAAAGCTGCGCAATTCCAGGCTGAAGCCAACGCGCGCGCCATCCCCATGTGGCAAATCGGCTCCGTCACCCCCGGCTCCGGCATCACTATCCTGGCAGAATAAACCCAAATTTTGTGTTAGAGGGGGAGAAAGTGCAAAAGTGCAAGGTTTTTTGCTGTGTCGTTTTTGCACTTTCGCAGTGTAATTGTGAACGTAGGGCTGACCGTTTATATTTGTGCTCCTTGAAGGGAGATACAAAGTACTCTCAGCTGGGTTTTGGCGGATTGGAAGCACCTAAAGCTAACGAACCTGCGTTTTGTTATGACATTCTTCAAACTGTCAATAAATATCTTTTCGGTGCCCAACTGCGATAATCAGGATAGTAACGATATCATCCTGAATGTCAGCAATCAAGCGATAGTCACCTACCCTATAGCGCCATTCTCCAGAATGGTTGCTCACAAGCGCTTTGCCCTTTTGCCTTGGATCCACTGATCCCTCCAGGTTTTTTATCAACCAATGCAGGATTAGTTTTTGGACAGCTTTGTCCAATTTTGAGAATTGCTTTAAGGCATTTTCGGCAAACCTGACCTGATAGGTCATTCTTCTATCTCGAGCATCGTGGCAACTTCATCGAGCGAATAGCTGACCGGATTTTTACGATACTCCTCAATTGCCTGCTTATAAAGTTTGAGGTCATATTCATCCTCAATTTGGTTAAGGATAGCCTCGCGAACAATATCTGAAACAGACCGCCCTTTAGTACGGGCATATCGGGAAATAATTTCTTTATCGTCGTTATCAAGCCGAATTGTTACTGTTGTGTTCATTGTTATCTCCATATATGTAAGACATTGTAACACAATATTCGAAAGAGTCAACTACGCGATTTGATACAACTGGTGATAGCCGTAGGCCGGGTTGCGTATCATATGTCCCTGAGCGTAGCGTATGTGGTTCAACCCGGCCCACGCAAAAAGACTTGTAAGGCGAAATTGAGGAGGTTTAAGCATAAAACCACGATTACCTTAATCCCTCCTCAATTCGCCATTCCATAGTTGACGGCGGATTGGAAGCACAAATAATGACCTCGACTTTTTGCTCTGACCAATGAAAAAGCCAGATTCATAACTTTTCAGGCTTACAAACCCCACCCCCTTTAATTCCCCCTCCCCAGAGGGGGTCAGACAGCCGTAGGCCGGGTTCAGGAACGGATACTCTTCGAGCACGATGACCCGGCCTACAAAAGACACAAAAAAGCCGGGTTCACGAACAGAACCCGGCCTACGAAGATGGAAAGGGCAGGCCCTTTCCCTACAATTTATATTTACCCCTTGACTGCGCCCTGGGTGAGACCACCGACAATCTGATCCTGGAGAATCAGGTAGATGATCATGATCGGCAGGGCGGCGATAAGGGCGCCAGCGGCAAAGATGCCCCAGTTCTTGGTGTACTGCCCCGCAGTAAAGATCTGGAGACCCACCATGACGGTCTGCATCTCACGCTGGGTGAGCAGGGTGCGGGCGATAATAAACTCGCCGTAGGTTCCAATGAAACTCAAAATCGAAATAACGACCAAGATCGGACGCAGGAGTGGCAAAATCAACTTGGAGAAGACCTCCCAGTCGGTGGCGCCGTCAACATGAGCCGATTCGTCGATATCTCTTGGGATAGTATCCATGTAGCCCTTCATCAGCCAGATGTTCATGCCCATGGCACCGCCAGAGTAGACCAGAATCAAGCCGGCATGGGTGTTGAGCCCAAAGAGCGGGACCACATCGCCGATTTGCTTGATGATGGTGAACAGAGCCACTATAGCCAGCAGGTTGGGGAAGCTCTGAATGAGAAGGATGGATTTGAGCATGCTTTGGCGACCCTTAAAGCGAAACCTTGAGAAGGCAAAAGCTGCCAGCGTGGTCAGGGATAGGGTCAGCAAGGTGGAAACTGTCGCAATAATCAACGAGTTTTTCAGCCAGGTGAAAAAGGGGAAAATTGGATTCGTCACTAATTGGCGGAAGTTCTCAAAACTCCAGTTGTCGGGGATCAGTTTTTGATTAGCCAGGTCATTGACGGGGTTGATCGAAGCGGAAACAATCCACAAGACCGGGAAGATACTGAAGAGGATCAGGACAGCGGCCAGAGCCCAGCGCCAGACCAAACCGATGGTATGACTGCGTTTGACGGATGATGGATGTTTAGACATTTTCGCCAACCTCCTCCCACATGTTTGTGAACTTGAACTGCAGCAGAGACATAACCGCAATCAACATGAACAAGACCAGCGAAATGGCTGAAGCATAGCCGTATTGCACGCCGCGTCCGCTGGCGAATGCCAGGTTGTAAACGTAGCTGATGATGATGTCGGTATAGCCAGCCTGGGTTGTCGCAGTCGGGATTGGCGGCCCGCCGTTGATGAAAGCGTAAATCAGGTTGAAGTTGTTGAAGTTGAAGATGAAGGAAGAAATCATCAGAGGCCCCACACTAACCAGCAGCAAGGGCAGGGTAATGTTCCTGAAACGCTGCCAACCGCTGGCACCGTCAATTTCAGCTGCTTCATAAATATCTCCCGGGATGGATTGCAGAGCGCCGCTGGTGACCAGCATCCAGTACGGGTAACCTAACCAGGTGTTGACAACCAGCAAGGCGATGCGCGCCAGCCATGGCTGGGTGAACCAGCGGGGTGAAATGTTGAAGACACTCTCAAGCATGCGGTTGATGACGCCCAAGTCGGGGTTGAACATGCCGCGCCAGATCAAGATGGTGATCAGGCTGGGGATGGTGTAGGGGATCAACAGAAGCGAGCGTAAGATCTTCTTGCCCTTGAACTTGGGATCGCCGTAAATAATCGAAATCAGCAAGCCCACAGAGAAGGTCAACAAGAGGCTGAAGGTGGCAAAAAGGAAGTTCCAGACGACGATCGTCACCAAGGGTCCGCGCAAACCGGGACTATTGACAAACTGAACAAAGTTTTTAGTGCCGACGATAGCGCTATAACCCGGGATCAGCCGTTCTCCGTTTTTCGCGGTATAGGTACCTTCCTGATCAAAATATACCGTGCCAGTGACTGCGTGGGTAAAGGTGTTAGTTTCAGGGTCATAAGTATAGAGAGGCAGAAGCTCCGCCGCCTCCGATGGGGAGCGCACCTGGATGGTGTTTTCGGGATCGCCAAACTTGATTTTGGTCAGGTTCTTATCGGTTGAGGCAAGGATGCGATTGAGGCGGGTGTAGCCTTCGATGGTGACCGGGGCTCCTTCCGCGTCAAGCTCTCCAATGCCGTTTTCGCCAGGAACCAGAGGAATCTCGGGATCGCCTGGCACATCAACCTGGGTGACCAGTTTGGTGTTGCCCTCAGCATCTTTGAGCCATAGCAAATACTCGTTTTCCGGGGAACGGTAAGCGATCCATTGATAGGCTTTGCCGGTTTCGGGCAAATAGGTCTGCGCCTGGATTTGGTCGATAGCCTGTGCCTGAGAGATCAGGTGACCATCGCCATAGTTGGTGAAAGCGTTATAAATTGTGTATACGATTGGAAAAATGGAAAAAAGAAGCCAGGCTGAGAGACCTATTGCCATCCATTTGAACATATGGGCTTTTGGAACCAGGAAAGCCACACTGATCATGAGGATAATAAGGACAAAACAGATTCCCAGAGGGATATAGCCAAGACTAAAGAGTCTAAACGCAATGTAGCCCAGGGCAATATCAACAACGAGAACAAGCAGAGAGGTGAGTAAATTACCAGCACCAAGGATGGTTTTTTTGTCAAACTCACCTTCGATTGGCGTCTGATTTGCGTCCATCACATAATTCTCCTTTCCCTGTTGAAAAAAGGAGGCTTGCAAATGCAAGCCTCCTTAGGAACTAACTTTACGGAGTTACGATCTCAAGTGTTTTTGCTTCGAGATCGGCTATGAAAGTCACTTCGCCTTCAGTAGCGACGGTGAACTTGTAGTTGGCATCTCCATCACCATAGGAATTCGACCAACCACCGTCAAGGGCAACCTTGCATTCGTAGTCGCCAGCGGGGAGGGTGAAGGTGGCAGTGTAGAGACCGTCTTCGCCAAGGGTCAAAGCGGACTGAGGACAGTAAGGCTGCCAGTCAGAACCACAGCCAATTAAAGTCTGGAAGGAACCAGGGATATTGACCATGCCCTTAGAGGCAATGGCGATCCGAATGTTGGCAGCTGCATCTGTGTAGGCCTGCTCAGGGGTCTTCTCACCATTGAAGATGAAAGTGAGGGCATTGCCCCAGTCAGTCCAGACAGCACCCATTTCTGGGATGGCGGGCATTGGGACAGCATTCTCGCCGGCTTCTGCGATACCTTTCAGATAGGGATCGTCAATCAGTGCTGCTGCAGGCAGGTAAGCGGAACCGCGGGGGTCAGCTTCATAGAGAGCCAGCATAGCGTCTTCGGTAGCAACGAACTCGGTCAGAAAGGTCTGAGCAAGCAGAACATTCTCAGACATGGAGTTTACAGCAAAGCCCTGAACACCAAGGAAGGGATAACCACCATCGGGGAATTTGGCGATGCCAAAGTTCATTCCGGCATCTTTGAGGTTTTTGATTTCCCAGGGACCGTTCATGAAGAATGCCACGTCGCCATTCAGGAACATGGATTTGGCGGTGGTGTTGTCGAGGTTATCGGAGAGGATACCATCTTCTTTCCACTGCAGAGCCATTTCGCCGAATTTGATCATGCCTTCGCCGCCAACGCCGATATCAGTGGGGTCGTAGTCGCCGTTTTCGTTAACGCCGAAAACGTAGCCGCCCTGAGAGGTCATCCAGGGATAGGCATCGTAAGATGTACCGCCCAATACGATACCGTATTGAACTTTACCTTCGTCGATCAGGGTTCTGGAAAGGTCATAAACTTCTTGCCAGGTGGTGGGGACTTCGGTGACCAGGTCGGCATTATAGAAGAAGCCAAGGTTCTCACGGGCATAGGGCATGCCATAGAGTTTGCCTTCGTAAGTGAAAGCTTTCAGAGATTCGGGGTCGAATTCGGCAGCTTTGGCACCCAGGTCGAGTTCAGCAATCAAACCTGAGGCGGTTAGTGCAGGCAGTTGGTCGTGGGCGAGGACGATGATATCGGGGCCTTCGCCAGCGGGGGCAGCCACGAGGAATTGATCGCGGATGCCAGAGATATTCTCAACAACCACTTCCACACCGTATTCTGCCTGGAACTCAGCGCCGAGTTCACTTAGAACGGGAGCGCGCTGTTCGTCAGCCCAAATACGCAGGGTGGCAACGGGTTCTTCCACCACAGGCTCTTCAACTACTGGCTCTTCGGTGGGTTCTTCGACAACGGGCTCTTCAACTACGGGAGCTTCCGTTTCGACAACAGGGGTCTCTGTTGGAGTGCCGCAGGCACCGAGCAACAGAGTCGCAATCAATGCGATTGCAATCAATAAATAGCTTTTCTTCATTTCTTTCTCCTTTTGAATTGAAACGATAGAACTGGTTTGGCATTATTGCCATGGTTTTTATATTCCATCCTGAGCTCCTGCGCGGTAAGGTTAACCTGGGGTTGGTTCCGCCCGGTTGGGGGTCAGGGTGTTTTCAATTTCTGAGCTTGCTTTAAGGTAATCTTCGAGTTTTGCCTTATCAAGCTTGGACATTAACCCATCAACTAGCTTTTTGTAGTCGGGGTAGACGCGATTAAACAGATCATGCCCTGCCTTGGTCAGGGTAAGCTGATAGCTGCGTCGGTCACTTGGATCGTTTTCCCGGTTGATCAGACCCTCTTTTTGCATTCCCCTCACTACACGGGTCGTGTTGCTCTTGGTGCAGAGCAGCAGGTCACTAAGAACAATGTAATTAATTCCAGGGTTCTTCTCAAGATGCATCAGTACAAAAAAACGAGGAATATTCAAACCAAACTGAGCAAGAAACGTCTTCTCATGATTGTCGATGTGAAGGAAAATCGACTTAAGTGAATTATACAGTTCGTATTTGGTTTGCTGCATCATTAATCGCCCTGAGAGCGTGGTGTACATATCAACTATTTTAACTCCAAAATCTTTATTGTCAAGAAACTTCAGTTTTACACGCTCAAGTTCAGGAAATATGACTCATCTCCCATTGGTAATCGAGCATTCCGACCTTATTTCTATTATACCCCGCTTGGCCGGTACCAAAATACCAGTTACAATGTGAATTGGTATTCTATTCAATCTATTTTATTCAAAGGAGAAAATCATGAAATTAAACGCACCAAAACAAGTCACTTTTATCGTAGCCCTGGTTCTTTTTGTTTTAGCATTCGCTGCTGAATTGGGGAAGGTTGCTGTTCTTGCTGTGGCAATGCCATGGCTGTGGATTGTTGCCTTTGTGTTGCTTGCTCTGGGAGTTCTGCTTAAAGACTTCTAGACCAGTAAATCCAAACAAAAGGACGGGTTAGTCCCGTCCTTTTGTTTGTTAAAACCTCAGCAACTACAAGTTGCGCATGTACTGGCTGGAACCCGAACACCAGACATCCTGACCTGATTCGATGCGGTACCAGTCATCCTTGACCTCATAGACGGACACCACATCATCCCTGATCAGATTGCCAATGATCTTCCAGTTTCTTCCGGGTCCTTCCCGTTTGAATAAGGCTGTAACGATGCATTGAGCCTTGAAAAGGACTTTCTCCGTTGGCGCGTAATCCTTTAAACGCTGCAGATAGGTGCTTTTACCGGAACACCACAACTGCGCGGTTGGATCCACTCGATACCAGCCATCCTTTACTTCATAAACGGACACAATGTCTCCCAGATTCAGGTTCCCCACGACCTTGAAGGCGGGTCCCGGCCCGCTACGCTTGTAAAGCGCGCTCACGATGCACTTCGCCGTGAACAAAACTTTGTTTTCGGGTGGAAGAACATCCCCGGTTGGATTTCCAAAGTAGCGCAAGACATCCGCTTTTTCGCCGTTCCAGCGGTTGTAATCCATATAGTGGCTCACACCGCCAATCGACTTGCACTTGTCGCCCGTTTGATGGATGAGATAAGTGCTCACACCCTTTGGCAGGTAGGGCGGACCGTCGTGCTCCTGGGTATAAAAAGGCGAGAGCAGGGGTTTGCGATAGGTTGCCAGCCACCAATCCAGAGTTGGCAAATTGGCCACTGAGAGATAGGTATTTACCCACGACGCCCGCGAGTACACAATTGGAAAGAAACCTGTCCTTGCCTTGCAGATATCCAGGCACTTTTGGGTCGTGGCAGTAATCCTGCTGCGCGTGTTGATACCTGCCACTTCCAGGTCGAGCGCGATGCGGTCGTGAGCAAAATTTGCCTTGCCATCCAGCATTTTGAAGAGTGAATCCATCTGCGCCAGCGCACTTTCTCCAAAATACAGCACGTGGTAAGCTATGCGCATAACCTTAATGCGCTTCATCTCGTCCCAGTAATATCTGAACATCGGGTCAGTGTATCCCCACGAAATACCCGCCCTTGCTGCAATAAACGTAACTTCCTCCGTGTGATTTTGCACTGCGGTGAAGTCCATTTTTTTGCTGCCATCCTGGCTGGACTGGTATTTGCTGATATCGATTCCAAATGCTCTGCTCATACTGCCTCCTGCTATAGGTAAACCTCCTCGTTTGACGAGAAATGTCAACCTATCAGTTGCAATATGAATGCCAGGTGGTGTTAGGTGATGGGTGATAGGAGGTGGGAGATGCGGGGGGGTGTCACTTTAAGAGCAGGGTTATCTCCATCCCTCCTCAACCCGCCTTCTAATGTAAATTCCATTCTACAAACCGAGTGGCCTTTATGGCGGATTGGAAGCACTTAAAGTTCACTACCTCTTACTGCCCCAGTGCTTCCAATCCCGCCCTACGGTCACTGTGCTCAGACCTACGAACATAGGTCAGGTGCAGTTTTCGAAATAAGGGTTTGTATTTGACTCAAGCCAGGCTACCGGGATAGCAGAATCATGTTCCAACGAGTGCTAATCGGTTTGCTGTGGCGGAGTGGGCAAAAGAAACCCATTCCGCCCTACGACTACCGCTTCGCTCGCGATAACGTAAACCAACATCACTACGAGTTTTTTCTGTCATTGTGAATCGCTGAGGGTTCATGTGGTCAAGAGTTTAGATTGCTTCGTTCCTACTCTGTACGCAAGCAGTTGCAAAGACAGAGCTTAAGCTGATTGGAAGTTGGAAGTAAATGGTTCCTATTTACGTTCTTCGAGCCAGGCTTTGATTTTTTCTTTACTGACCGGCAAACTGTCTACGCGCAGGCCGATGGCGTTATAGACCGCGTTGGCAATTGCCGGCGGGGTAGGCACACAGACCAACTCTCCGATACCCTTGGCTCCATAAGGCCCCTCAGAAGTCGGATCTTCGACGATCAGCGAATCAACCTTTGGGCTGTCTTTCATGCGCGGAATATCATATCTGGCGATCCGGTCGCTCAGAATGACCCCATTTTCTACTTTAAATTCTTCCATCACGCCGTGCCCCACCCCCATGACTACGCCTCCTTCCACCTGGGACTGGAAGCCAAGTGGATTGATGACCCTGCCAGCGTCACTGACCGCAATGACCCGCAGAATCTGGACAGCTCCACTTTCCGGGTCAATGCCGACCTTGACTGCTTGTGCTGCAAATCCATATGCCACATGGATTTTCCCCCCGAGTTCGAGGGGATAGGTCTGAGGGGCAGAGTAGCGCACCTCCACAGATGTTCCTTCAGGGGTCTTCTCAAGCAGGTCAAAAACCTCCTGCCAACCAATCTGTTCATCGCCCGCAATGATAACTTCGGCATTGAAACTCACCTGGCAAGGCTCACATTCGAACTTGGCAATCAGCAAGGTCTCGATGCGTTTCTTCAATTCGCTTGCGGCATTTTTGACCGCATTGCCAGTTACGTAGGTCTGGCGGCTGGCGGTAGTTGGTCCGCCATCCGGAGTCAGCTCCGTATCCATCAGGTAGACATTGATATTCTCTGGCGTGATCCCCAACACCTCCGCGGCAATCAGCTGCAGCGTGGTGTTCATCCCCTGCCCCACTTCGGACGCCGCTGTCATAACCTGCAGCCTGCCTGCCGGCAGGAGGCGTACAATTGCGCCGCTGCTGTCATCTGTGCCAGTTCCCAGCCCGGTATTCTTAAAGCCGGATGCCATCCCCCAACAGGTGATCACTTTGCGCGCGTCAATTTCCTCTTCCAGGGGAGTCCACGGATCAGATACTCCGAGTTCTTCAAGGCGATTCCCGACAGCTTCGAGGCACTCAGGCAGCCCAACACTTTCTTCCAGGCGGTGCCCGGTGTTGGTTTCGGAGCCCTTGCGGAGCGCGTTTATCTCGCGCAATGCTAGGGGGTCCATTCCGAGCTTCTGAGCCAGCATATCCATGGCTGATTCGATACCAAACATCGCCTGCACCACCCCAAAGCCTCTGAATGCTCCCGCGGGAGGGTTGTTGGTGTACATCGCGTAACATTCCGAGAGGGTATTGGGAATAATATATGGACCGCACGAATGTGTGGTTGCTCTGGTCATTACCGCAATACCCAGTGAGGCATAAGCGCCTGTATCACCGTAGATTTCGGTCTTTGCAGCCAGCAATTCACCGTTTTCCTTTGCGCCCAGTTTTACCTTGGTCCACGTTGCATGGCGTTTTGGGTGCACCATCATGCTTTCCCGCCGTGTGAAAAGCAACTTCACTGGCTTTCCGGTTGCTTCTGCCATCAGAGCGGCATGGATCTGCCCGGCGATATCTTCTTTGCCTCCAAAGGCACCGCCAGTTTTCTGACCTCTGACACGCACGCGCTCGGTTGCCAGGCCCAGGGCTTCCGCGACCTGCCGGCGATCCTCGTAGGGGATTTGAGAGCCTTCGTAGAGGTCCATGCCCCCATCTTCCCGCGGCACCGCGATGGAACACTCCGGTTCCATGAAGAGATGCTCCATGAAGGGCGTGTAGAAAGTGTGTTCAACGATCACGTCAGACTGCACAAAACCCGCATCCAGATCGCCCTTGCCCACCTTGATTTTCTTGAGCAGATTCCCCTTCTCGTGCAGCTGTTCCGCGTCCGGTTGGGCAGCCTGCATCGGGTCGCTTACAACCGGCCGGGATTCGATCTCCATTTTGATGAGCGTGATTGCCTCATCCGCGATTGCCTGCGAGTCCGCCGCCACGATCGCAATCGCATCCCCCACATATCTGACACGCTCATCAATACCAACCAGGATAGGCCAGTCTTTTGAATAAACCCCATGCAGGCGTTCGTGTTTCAAATCTGCCGCGGTCAGTATTGATATGACCCCTTCCAATCTGGCTGCTTCGCTTACGTCCAGCCCCCTCAGGATTCCTGAAGGAGTGCCTGCCCGCAGCACGCGCGCAAATAGCATGCCTTCAAATTTAAAATCGTCTGAGAATTTAGCCCCGCCGATAGCTTTTGCCACCGCGTCTGGTCGGATTATCGTTTTACCCACATGGGTGAGGTCCTGCTTGCCCAGCGAGACTACTCTCGGTTGAACTGCCTCTCCGGTCCGCAGTGAACTGGCTGCCGCCTGTATGGCTGAAACGATGGCTTCGTAACTACCGCAGCGGCAAACCACATCATCCATGGCTTCGCGGATCTCGCTTACACTCGGGTCTGGATTTTCCTGCAAAAGCGCATGGGCACGCATCAGTTGTCCTGGCGTGCAGAAGCCGCATTGGATTGCGCCATGGGTGATGAAAGCCTCTTGCAGCGGGTGCAGAGCATGTAGATCTTCGTGTTTATCCTGGCGCCCGACTGGTCTGAGCGCGCGTAAACCTTCAATGGTGAGAATTGACTTTCCATGGGCTTTGTTCGCGCGAGTGATGCAAGATCGCACCGGCTTGCCATCCATCAGCACCGTGCAGATGCCGCAGCGTCCTTCACCACAGCCGACTTTCGTACCCGTCAAGCCCAGTCTTTGGCGCAGTAAATCGCTGAGTTTTTCGCCTGGTATTTCTTCTAATGAATAGCTAACGCCGTTAACGTTGATCTCCAGCATAATGCCCTCTCAGGTGAGTTTGGAATATTATAAAGGACTTGTGCAAAAGAATGTTTACCGACGCATTTTTGATCGAAGCCACATTGTACATACTCTCGACACGCCAACTGTCTCATGGAATAATCCGCTATATGAAGCGCAAAATCCCTCAGCAGAAGAGAAATAAACTATTGCCCGTCTATCTGGTCGGAGCACTTGTAGTACTGGTAGTTGGTTTCATGATTTATCGTGGCATCCGCAATGAGACGGGGAACCCAATTCTCCTGTCCGCGTCGGACGTTCCGCGTATCAGCGCAGCCGATGCGATCGCGGCTGTCAGGGAGCAGAAAGCAATTCTGGTGGATACCCGCACGGCATCTCAATATGAAGCCAGCCATGCTTGGGGAAGCATCAGCATGCCTTTTGCTGAAATCGAATCCTGGGTTGACACGCTTGATAAAGAAGCCTGGTACATCACCTACTGCACCTGACCGGCTGAAAACACGAGCGCCGGTGCGGCGTTCATTATGCTGAAAGATGGCTATCGGAAGGTAGAAGCCGTGCTTGGCGGCTATGAAGCGTTGATCGAAGCCGGTTTTCCTACTGAACCATAATCTATAAGCGGAATTGACCCCGTACGGAGGGGGCTTGCTTCCTCCACCGACAATTCTTTAAGTAGGCCGGGTTGCGTATTTCAACCCGGCTTTTTTATTGAGAGACCTCAAGGTCAACTGCCCCGTATGGCTGACACCCGAACTATCAGTGGTGGTTTAATTTTGCCTGGAAAGTTCTTTTTGCTCTCTATCAAGACGTTTCTTCAGGGTTAGAAGATGCAGGATATATGCGCCCAGAAGCCCAAAAATCACCAGGTAGCCAGCGATAAAGTACGAAAGATTAGTCATCCAGCACCTCTCCAAATTCCAGAACTTCGGTTTGCGCCCTGAGGATTTCAAGCTCGGATTCGCGCGCTGCCAGCAGAGACCGACGCCAAAGCAAAGCTGCAAACAGGACGGTGAAGGCAACAATGCTGACAGCCATAGTCTGGTACATAGCTGGGGTCATGGCCATATCGCCAGTGTCGGCACCAAAGATGGTGGGGTGAATGGTGCGAAGCAGGCGGGATGAAAAGAAGGTGAGCGGGACGCTGGCAAAGCCGATAATGGCATAAACGGAGCCAAAACGAGCGCGCTTTTCAGGGTTGTCCACTCCCCGCCGCAAGAGCAGGTAACCGATGTAGGTGAAAGCCATAATCGTCATGGTGGTCAGGCGGGGATCCCAGGTCCACCAGGTGTTCCAAATAGGCTTCGCCCAGATCATGCCGGTGAAATTTGCGATCGCCGTGAAAAGCAAGCCGATTTCCACCGCAGAAAATGCAATGAAGTCGAACTTGTGCTGCTTTTTGTTGAGGTAAAGGATGCCGCAAACCGCCGCAACCAGGAAAGCCAGCATGCCAATCCAGGCGGCACCGACATGGAAGTAGAACACTTTCTGGACCATGCCCATGTTGAGCTCGATGGGCGCATAAAACAGCACCATGGCAAAAGCTGCCAGAACCAACAGGAAGGCTAAAAAGCTGAGAAGTTTTAGATTTTTATTCACGAATAACATATTCAAACACCAAAATAGATACTGTAGTGACAATGATACCGTAAGCCGCCAGTAAAACCAACCAGGCCTGCACATCCATCAGCGGTGCACCGGCAAGAATGCCGCCCGCCGCTTTTACGACTGCCATGTTAACAGGCATCAAAATGGGGAAAAGCAGGATGGGCAAGAGCAGATCGCGCATGCGGGTCTGCACGGTCATACCGGCGATCAGTGTGCCAGCAGCGCTGTAGCACCAAGCACCCAGCACCAAAACCAGGATGAAACCTGCATTAAAAAGGGATTGGTTATAGAGCAGGGAGTAGATTGGCAGGATGAGCACGCTGACAAAGAGCATCACAAACCAGTTGGTGAGCATCTTTCCAAAGTAAATCGCTGAAACATCCGGCACCGCCATCACCAACGCATCAAAACAGCCCTGGTCCTGCTCAGCGGTAAATGAGCGATTAAGGCCGAGCGTGCCGGCAAAGACAATTACAACCCAGATGATACCTGAGGAAATTTCAGCCCGATTGACTGGCGAGAGCTCAATAGCGTAGTTAAAAATAAAGAGGGTCAGGATGGCAAAAGCGAACATGGCAGTAAGCATGTCTTTGCTGCGCCATTCCTGCAGCAGATCTTTCCAGACCAGGGTGCGGACGGAGTGCAGCCAGTCTTTCATGCTACTGCCCTCTTTTGCGCGGATAGGGGCTTGGCAAGTTTTTCCGCAAGCCAGGTCTCAAGATTTTCGAGCGAGAGGTTTTCGTTTGTGAGTTCATCAGAAACCCTACCCCGGGCAAGGAAAGCAAAGCGACTGCTGATAGGCAGGGCATGCGAGAGATCGTGGGTGGTCATGAGAATGATGCAACCCTGCTGTTTCTGCTCAAGCATAAGCTGATTGAAAGTCTGGCTGCCCTGCAGGTCGAGACCGGTGTAGGGCTCGTCCAGGAGCAGGATGCGTGGAGAGTGCAGCAGCGCGCGGGCGATGGTGAGGCGCTGCTTCATGCCGCGTGAGTAGGCTCTGACCGGTTTACCGCCAAAGTGCTGCATGCCCACTTGCGCCAATGCAGTCTCAAGGGTGTTTTCATCATCCGTCAGCTGGTAGAGACGGGCGTAAAAACGCAGGTTTTCGATGCCGGTGAGGTGTTCATAGAGAAAGGGCTGATGCATTACCAGACCAATATTGCTACGCGCATGAGATTCGGCATAATCGATTTGGTGATTGTTCAACCAGACAGAGCCGGTTTCGGGTTTGAGCAGCCCGGCAAGGATCCGCAGGAGGGTGGTTTTGCCTGCGCCGTTGCGCCCAAGCAGGCAAAGCAGCTCGCCCGGTTTTAGCTCCAAGTCCAACGCGTTCAGGACGTGGTGCTGACCAAATGATTTAGATATCTGCCGAATAGCGAGGGTCATTAACGGGGTAACTCCTGCTCTTGTTCATCGACATATCCAGGTTGCAGCGACTTCCAGGGCAAACTGGCAGCCAGAGCTGCACCGAGGACCATCAAGAGCGCGCCAATCCACATAAAGTTGACCAGGGGATTATCAGAAGCCTGGATGGTAACGTAGCCCATCATGCTGTTGTAGTCCAACAGCAACGTGTAGAAATCCCCTCGCAGGGTGGACTGTTTATCGGGAATGCTGACGTATTGACCGCGGTTTTCATAAAGGTGCTGCCCTGGATAGAGCTTAGCGGCAGTCTTGCCATCTTTCCAAAGCACGAGTTCAGCTTCGATCGTCAGGTATTCGGGGTTTTCATACTCCGTGGTGAGTTGGACGAATTCCACCTCATAGGATCGCAAAGGCATTTTGTCACCGGGGATCATGGTGCCCTGGATGCTTCCGGAGAGAGCTTCCATTCCCACGATACCGAGAGCAATTAGTAGAACACCAGTATGGACAAACCAAGCGCCATAGCGGGCACGTTGACCCCACCAGCGTTTACCTGCCTCGTGAGGAGATCTGAAATCACGCAGGGTAAGAGCCAGCATCAGCAGCAGGCCAAAACCAACCACGAAGAGCACCAGTAGTGCCAGCCAGGATTTTGTCAGTAAGAAATATGACATGACCGTCAGGAGGATAGACAGGATCAGGGGGATGACAGCTGATTTTCCCAACTGCCTGATCGCGTTAACACTCCAGGCACTGAGCGGGCAGACAGCCATCAGAGCAGCCAGGAGGATAAAAAGCGGAGTTGCGGCTTGGTCGAAGAAAGTACGATCCAGACCGATCTGGGTACCGGTCAGGACGCCAGTGACAAGGGGATAAGCCAGACCATAGAAACACACAATGGTCAGTGAAATCAGAATAACGTTGGTGTAGAGGAAAGCCGCGTCGCGCGTGACCAGGGAAGTTAGTTCCCATCCAGAATAAAGATGACGCCAGCGCCAGGCAAGCAAAGCAATAGAGACCCCAACCAGAGTCAGTGTCAGAAGCGTGAGGGGAAAGGAAATGTTACTCTCCCCAAATGCATGCACGGAATTTAGCAAACCAGCACGGGTGATGAGAATGCTGAAAATGACCAGAGTGTAGGTCAGCAAGATCAGGACGAAGTTGAAGCGTTGGAAGATTTTGCGCTGCTTTTGCAACAGCAGACTGTGAAGCAACCCTGTGCTGGTGAGCCAGGGAAGGAGAGAGGCTGTCTCAACCGGATCCCAAGCCCAGTAGCCGCCCCATCCCAACACGTCGTAAGACCACCAACTTCCCAGCACGATACCAGCGGTCAGCAGAATCCAGGCAGAAAGCAGCCAAAGACGGGTCTCGCCAAGCAGACCTTCGCCAGATTCATTCCTGATGAGGTAGGAGATGGCAACGCTAAAAGGCACCAGGAAGAGCGCAAACCCGAGGTAGAGAATGGGCGGATGGATAACCATGCCCCAGTGGCGCAGGAGAGGGTTCAGCCCAAAGCCAGAGATTCCACCATAAACGGTTGCGCCGGCGGCAGGTGAGAAAACTCCTTCGAGGATATTCCCGGCTTCGGTCAGCCAGACCCGGCTGAAGGGATTTTCGGCAAAAAGCGAAAGCGCGCCAAAAAACAGCAAGTTTAAAGCAGTGAACAGAAAAGACCAGCCATCCTGGATCTGACGGCGGACATGCAGTGAGATGAATAAGACCAGGTTGAGAGTCCAGCCCCAGAAAAAGAGTGACCCCGCCTGCCCCCCCCAGACTGCAGTCATTTTCAGGATGGTAGGCATGACTGAATTCACCACCGAGACAACATAGGAGATGGTGTAATCCTGCAGCACTTGCATCGCCATCAAGGTAAGGATACTAAGGGTATGCAGTCCGAAGGAAACGCTTGCCAGAGTGATGGTGGATTTTGTCAGAAGTGTCTGGCGTTTGATGAGTTGGAATATGGTGAGGATAAGAGCAATGAGCATCACCAGCATGGAAGCAGCAAATGAAATTAAACCAAGGTAGAACATATTAACCTTTTCAGACGGATTAGTTGCCGGCCTGGCTTGGCAGGGCGGATTCGTATTTTGAGGGGCATTTCAGCAACAGTTCTTTTGCCTGGAAAATGCCATTGACGTCAAGGGAGCCCGAGACAATTGCCTGGGCTTCATGCTTCAGGAGATCTGGCTTCACCCCGTTGTAGTGGATAGTAATGCGCGGCAGGGTTGGGTCTGCAGCCGCTTTTTCAAGGACCACAGCCATGCCTCCCATCTCATTGATGACACGATGGTCGCCAGGAATTTGGGCCACCTCAAAGGTGAGGTCAAGCGTTTGGGGATCATAGACAATGGTATCTCCCAGAACAACGCCCGACATGCGGACATTCCTACCAGTCATGTCAGTCTCGCCAGACTGAAGCTCGGATACGGTCAGAAAGTATTGGGTGCTGGAGCGTGTGGTAGCAATAAGCAGCGCGATCAGTGCAACCGCAATTACCAGCATCGCAATGAGTGTTTTTCGATTATTCTTTTTCAAAGAAAGTCCTTATTTTTTATCTATTCTATCGTAATTATCAAATGTTTTATATGCCCGCAGGAGTGGGATTTTGACAACTCCACATAAGTATCACTCATTTGAGAAGTTTGACTTAGTGGAGATTGTTAATATTTTCACACATTGACACCTAACAGGTTACAATTATAATAATCTTTGTATAATTAACATACGGTAAGCAATTTTACCAACATTTAAGGAGAGTACTTAATGAAGAAAAAGAGCTTTTTTTTACTGATTGCTGTCTTTGCGGCGGCGCTTTTGGTATGGGTGGGTTGCACAACGTTACAAGCTACTGATACCGTAAAGGCATCCATCGAGGAAGTCACTACCAAATGGGAGGGGTCAGGTCACGCTGACATGACTTCGGAAGCCTTCAACCATTGGAATGAAGACGATCCAGCCGAAGTTCCCGCGCGCTGCGCACTATGCCACAGCAGCTCTGGTTTCCGTGATTATGTTGGGGCAGATGGTTCTGCGGCCGGCTCAGTTGAGATGGCTGGAAAAATCCAGGATCCTGTTAACTGCATTGCTTGCCACAGCACGGCAGTACACGAACTGGATTCTGTGAAATTCCCCTCCGGTGTGGAATTAACTGGGACTGGGACATCCTCAGTCTGCATGACCTGTCATGGTGGTATGGGATCGGGCAAGTCAGTTGCAGATGTTACCAGCGGCAAGGCAGAAGACGAACCCATCGGTGATCAGGCAATTATGGGCAACCACTATTTCGCAGCAGCGGCTGTGCATGCTGGCTCTGACGGCGGCAACGGATTCGAGTACGAAGGCAAGACTTACGTTGGCACCTTCACCCACGCTCCAGGCGTAGAGACCTGCACATCCTGCCACGATCCGCACTCACTGCACACTCGCAAGCCTGAGAATGCTGACACAAATCTTTGCCAGACCTGCCATTCCACTGTAACTGGTTTTCAAGAATATAAGACTGTCACAATGTCCAAGGTCGATTACGACGGAGATGGTGCTGTTGAGAGCATGTACGACGAGATCGAAGGCATGAAAGTCGTGTTGCATCAGGCCATGAGCCAGTATTCAGCCAAGGTTGGTGATGGAACCATGTTTGGTTTTTGCGGAGATGCATACCCTTACTCCTTTATCGACACTAACAAAGACGGTCAGATTTCAGAGGACGAAGCTATTTTCCCGAATCAATACAAATTGTTCACGCCTCGTCTGCTGAAGGCTGCGTATAACTACATGTTCACTGTCAAAGAACCCGGTGCCTACATCCACAACGCTAAGTATGTGCTGCAGTTGATGTTTGACTCGATTGAAGATCTCTCTGCGGTAAGCGGCGTGACTACTGACAGCCTGATTCGACCTTAGGCAGACCGAAAGGAATATGGATAATCCCATGAAATCTGCAACAAGAAGGGTCATTTTTTACATCATTTTCTTCATCCTGCTGGTTTTACCGGCAGTTGCGATGATAATTGCTTGGATCCCACGCGACATCATCGTCAATGTATCCGTTCTGCTTGGCTTCATTGGGCTGGCACTAGCTGGTCTCCAGATGATTCCTATTGCCAAGATGAAGTGGTTGGCGGACGCTCTGGACATGGACAAAGTCTACAGTACACATCATCTCATTTCAATTTTGGCGATTGTATTGGTGCTCCTGCACCCGGTCATTCTGCTGGTCACAAACAAGGTTTTTCGATCAGGTTTTACCCTGACCTCAGGTTGGATCGGTCTGGCTGGGTTGGTGCTGATCGGTCTGACATCAGGTCTGCGAAAAAAGATCAATCTGGGTTATGTGCCATGGCTGGGGATTCATAATCTGTTGACTGCCGTAATCCTTATCTTTGGTCTCTGGCATATGTTCAAGGTCAGCTATTACATGCAGTTCCCGCTCGTAAAGTGGGTCTGGTTCATTGAAATAGCGATTTGGGCTTTGTTGATCATCTACATCCGCGTCATTCATCCAATAGCCGTGGGCAAAAAACCTTTCAAAGTCGAGTCAGTCCAAGCTGAACCAAATGGGGTGTATACGCTCAATCTGCTGCCTGACGGACATGAGGGTGTTCCATTCAATGCCGGCCAGATTGCCTGGATCAGCACAGGAAACAGCCCATGGGTCTTGAGCCGCAACCCATTCAGCTATGCGGGTTCTGATGTTGCCCCCGATGGACGGGTACGGTTTGCGATCAAAGAATTGGGTGACTTCACCAGCACCATCAAGGATCTGAAGCCGGGAGACCGGGTGTATGTGGACGGTCCTTATGGATATTTCAACCTGCACATGAAAGATATGCAGGAAGGATTTGTTTTAATCGCCGGTGGCATTGGTGTGGCACCAGTCATGTCGATCGTGAACACCCTGGCGGACACAAATGACAAACGCCCGGTATATGTGTTCTATGGGGATTACAACGAGGACACAGCACTCTACCAGGACGAGTTTGCTGCTGCTGCAGAGAAGATCGATCTGAAACTCTTCACTGTGCTTGAAAAACCAAACAACGAAGACTACCCCTACCCTGGTTACATCACATCTGACCTGATGGCGAGCGTCCTTCCTGAAAACTACAAGGACTTGTTCTATTTTGTATGTGGTCCAGCCCCCATGCTGAGAGCGATGGAACGGAATTTCGTTAATCTGGGCATTGCGTCAAACCATGTGCACTTTGGTATTCAGTCAAGCCAGGTTCACATCGAAAACTTTGAAATGGCATAAGATAGAATTAGTCCTAGAGACCGCGAATTCTCGCGGTCTTTTTTGTCTGCAATTTTGGCTCATGGGGCAGTTTTCTGCGTGCATTTGATGATTCCGGTGCAAAGATGCGGAATTTGATTCATGTTGGATTTTTGGGCAGAATTTTTGACGCTGGAGAGCTATCCAGTTAGTACACGCATTTACTACCCCCCCCCAGGAGCGTTTTCCTGGATCAATCATAATTGTCGCCCTCTCTCTAAAACCCAGGCTTAACCAAGATATCGCAATTAAAATTGATTTCGAGGTTCAGAAGCGGTCAGTGAACGAGCTGGAATCAGATCCTGGATTTTTGTTATCCATGCCATATTGGCTACTCTTCAAAACTCGAGTTTAAAAACAAAATTATTTTGTCATTTTGAGACTATCACCCTGTATAACAATTACTATGCGCATTATTAGCGGGGCTGCCTTGGTGCCTGGGTAAGTAGTCCGGTCCACAACTGTGCCCATGGGCACAGTTGTTGTGGCGGTGTCGCCGACAGAGGTTGGCGTTTTTCTTCAATTATGGGGCAGGGGCAACCCTAAAGACCCACTACCAGGTTTACAGAGGGTCATCCAGCACCCGCCTGCAAACAGGCCTTCTTATACCGATGTTCTGACCCCCCACTTAAGGGGGCTTTCGCCAATGCAATCGCCTAAGCGTAGGGTCTGGGCGAGCAAAATTCCATGAACGTGAGAAGGCCTTTATGCGTTTGACAGCGATTTATCCAATTGGGCTAATGGTTTAGACGGGATCCAGATTGGCTTTAAAAGCCAATCCCGACCTCATGCGATCAAGATCGAAGTTGGGTAGGGTAATCCAGCCGGTATGAGCCCGGTTCTCACCGATCTCCAGAGTACGCAGCCTCCCTGTGAGACCGTGTAATGGTTTTGACCCTTAGGTCTCCTCGTGTGTTGGGAACCCCGTCCCTCCAACATATGGTGTGGAGTCGATGAACGTGCAAAGTCTTACCCTGCGGGATGCTTCGACTTGACAAGATTATCGGGTTGGGTTGACACGGTTGTCAGGACAATGATGGTTTATAGTTTGTTTAGGGTAAATTTTTCTTTTTTTATCAAGCGAACCAATTCGGGTCGTAGGGGCAGACCACCGTGTCTGCCTGGGTGATCATCCCCTTAAAGGGGAAGTTTCCCAAGGAGTTATATCTACGCGTCCAACATCCAGGGTAAGGTCGAAAGCTGTACAAAACCCTTCCTTAATGGATACGTTGACCTTACAAGGTTTTTGGGTGGGGTTGACGCAAGCGTCAACTAAGCAGACGTGGAACAGGCGGGCATGTTCCCTACAATAGGGTCTTATAGCAAGTAGTGGTTGTATCGTCCCTGATGGCTGTAAACTGAGGGCTGTAAACAATTACCGCGGATAATACGTAAATGATCTTACACAGCCAGACAACATCCCAGAATAAATTCCTATATAGCCGAATCAGCTACGCACCCTGGATAGAGGACAAAAACCAGCCTTTGGAACGGCTGGTCTAAATTTGTACTTCGGGTTCTCTCGTATTACTTCAGGCTTTCAAGACGCTGCTTCAAAGCTGCGATCAGGGTCTCCATGCGAGCGACCAGTTGGCGGGCTTCTTCGCGATCTACATCCCCCAACAACGCGTCAGCAATGGATCCGGGTTTGTCATCAGCCGGAAGGTCTTCAATGCCGTTGAGCAACCTGCGCAGACTGCGGGCAGATTTGGTGGTGGGGTCGAGAGGTATCCGCGCCTTTCGACCGACCTCATGCCCGGATTGACGTTCCAGGAAGGCGTGCACATCCTGGTAGGTGCGCCCTTCATGGCTGGCATAGAACCCAACCGCATCCGGCCAAAGTGCACGATCATATTGCATAATTTCGCGTAAGACCCGCTCAGGCATTTCTGATTTATCTGCGATCTCGAGGTCCTTTTCATCCAGCTCAAAAAATTTCATCAACCTGCCGTAATACGTGCGTTCCATCTGAAGAGTTTTCTGCAGCAGCTCCTTGGTTTCGTCATCAAGGCGCACATCCGCAACACGGCGGAAGAAAGCTGTCTCAGACTCAGTCTCACCCGGCTGTATCTGGTGCGATTCAAGCACCAGGCGGGCAGCAGCCCGGGCTTTGCCAACCGGGGTCAGTGCCTTATAGGCCATGTTTTCAGCTATTTGCTTTTCAATCGATGGCTGATTATCAATCAATGCCAGCACGTACGGCTCAGTGACCTGACCTTCAAGCACAGCTTTGATTGCGGTTGCCCAGAAACGTCGTTCACCTGTCAGCATCCTGAAAACATCGTGACCATTTTCGCTGACTACCTGCCCGGTCACCGGTTTAATCTGACCTGTATCGTGCAAAGAATCACCCAGCACTGTAAGTTCAGCGATCTCGTGTGCAATCAGGCGATCGTTGCGTGCTAATTCGAACCAATTCCGAACCACTTCATTCCAGGTTGCGATGCCAGAGTAAAAATCCTTGCGAAGCGCGAGCGGAAGAATCAGCCGCGCTTGGAAGCGATCTGGACGGACCATCGACAGAGGTACGCGATAAACACTCTGACGGTGATTGACCATCTTGGGGGTGTTTGGGTCATAACTCTCTTGCGTTTCAGCGGAGGCGTTAAAAGCACCAGAAGTGACGCTTATCAGGTTGTCGAAGCGGGGTTTTTCGGTTTTTGCCATGGTTTCTCCTCAAATAAGTGTGCCGGATCGAGTCCAAGCGGCTAACTGTGCCCACGGGCACATCAAGCTGCTCCGAGTTTGCCTAAGACTGCGTCGACCAGATTGGAAAGGCAGCGATACGCCTGCGATTTTTCCGGACAGTACGAGAACACGTCATATCCGGCAGTGGTGGCGGCAGAAATATCCGCCAGATCTTTGATATAGGGCAAGAGAATTGGCCCATACATACGTTCCATGTCTTCAATCACATCACGCGATTGCCTCCTGATCATCCTGAAACGCGATGGGATGATGCCGAGCACTTCAAGGTCAGGGTTGGTGGTTTTGCGCACATTGTCAATCATGCGCAGGATGTCTGCCAAGCCAATCAGGCTAAGCCCATCTGGTTCGATAGGTATCAGCACGTGGCTGCTGGCAACCAGGGAATTCATGGGCAACATGCCGGCTGAAGGTGGGTTGTCGATAATGATGTGAGAGTAATCATCGCGGATGGGTTCAAGAAAATATGTAAGCTGAAAGTCAGGATCTTCACGGCCTTTGAGAGCAGCTTCCAACCCTTCCATCCTGGCTTTGTTGGTGCGAAAAAGTTTAACTTTCTCGCTGCGATTTCGAGGGAGGAGGGAATCCACGATCAGCGATTCGCTGGCTCCGTAACCTTTTTCCAATGCCTGGGGATAGTTATTTTCCGCGGTGATTACAGGAATAAACCTGTCGTCAAAGCCGCCGCCCATAGCGGTAATGGTTGCTGAAAGTTGGTCGTCCATGTCAATCAGCAGAACCGGCTTGCTGCCTGGTTTGCGGGAACCGTGGGTTGCCAGACCCGCAGCCAGATTAACACTGATAGTGGACTTGCCAACCCCGCCCTTGCGATTGATCAGAGATATAATTGCCATTAGACCCTCATCCGATTCTTGTTATAATCATGCACCTTTTCATTTTACCTTACTTTTGCTTTTTTTCAAGCTGGTCTTGCTTTTTGAATCTTTTTTATCTTCCACTTTATCGATCTTAGCTATAATAATTAAGTACTTGACTTAACTCCGTGCTAGTGCTAAGCTACAAGCATCAAATAATACGGTGGTGAAGATGTTAAGCAGCTCTGATTTCTTGCATGCCCAATTCCTTGAAAACCCTTTCAGGCGTTACGGTGACACACGTTTCTTTTATCCAAACCTGGCTGAGCAGCGCAAGGTGCTTGAGGTGGCTCATGGTTTCATTGCAGATCAGAAAGATCCCTCCAAGAACCTGGGCGTGATTGCCGGGCCAAGTGGTGGTGGAAAGAGCATGCTGGCAATGAAGCTGGCTGAAACCCACTTCACATTCGAGCAGAGAGGGCAAGTGTTGGGACTCTATATGAACACCAACACCCTGACCGAACCGCGTCACTTCCTGATGGCCGTAATCGAAACCTTGTCCCTGCCCTCTTCCAGGTCTAACGCCAATCGGATTGAAAGTATTTTTGAGCGGCTGGAGGGCAGCGAGGATCAGCTCTTGATCGTATTGGACGGTCCGCCGATTGACCAGGATTATCTCAACCAGATGCTGGGCTGGTCGGTGGAACACAACAAAAAAATCAAAACCATAATTTTCTTGCAGGATATTAACAACAACACTAGCAACATTGGCTCCCTAAACCAATTCCTGGGTTTGTACGTGCCATTCCGTGCGCCTCAAGTGGTAGAGGTTGCTTCGCTGCTCTACGCGCGCATGATGTCTGCCGGACATCCCGATCCGCTGAAGCTGATCCCCCAGGAAACCATGTTCAACCTGGCTGAGCAAGCACGCGGCTCACTGAGTGAGGCTCTTCGGTTGGGTAATGAACATTTGGAGAAACTGCTTGAAGATCAAAAAAGCAGTCTGCGCATGGGTATCTTCCCGTTCCGCCCAAGTACCGCCGAGTAGGATTAGTGTTTTTTGACCGGAGATGACCGGTGCAATAAAAATGAATGAAAACGGCTGGACTGAGATCTTAGAATCCTTGGCTGGGCTGGAAAATGATCAGCTTCAGGGCTTGTTAGATTCCTGCCAACTCAGTTTTGATGGCAATTTCATCATAGAGGCAGAAGAGTCTGTTTATTCAAGTCTGTGTCAGTACTATCCCTTGATCGAAACCCTTGTCCAGGATAAAACCGGGAAACACTTGCGCCTGAACCTTGAAAAAAGTGTGCCCATGGGCACAGATGCGTCCTCCGTACACGTCGAAATCGCTGCCGCCAACGTGACGGATGCGATCCTGAAACCCGACTCGATCGCCGCGGTGCCCTCTTATCTCCTGCGCTTCGTTCCTTACGTGGGTTCCTCAGCCGTGTTGATTGCCACTGCCCTGCGCCAGGCGTTTTACCGCGCCTCACGCGAGCACGGCGCTGATCAACTCTATCCTCGCCAGGATGACAAGGTCACGATCAATGTCCAGTCTCTGCTAAAAACGCTTGGGAATGTTTTCAGCCGCGCAAAATTTTTCCGGATCTTTCAGCAGGGTGATATGGATTGGTTTGTGCAAAGGGCTGAACCTAAGCACCGCGTTGCCAATGGGCGCATCCAGCGCGAACCCAATACTTATCTCTATCGTGGCTTGGTCCTCACCCCTGGTGACGCGCAAGATCTTTATGAGTGGCTGCTTGCTGAAGGTCTCTCATTTGATCCATTGGCAGTGCTTTCCAAGGCTATCACTATCCCCCGGGACCAAATCCTTGCCTTTCCTTATCGTTTACCTTCCACACAGGAGACTGCCCTCTTCACCGAGCCAGCCAATGTGCACCAGGTCGTCAGCCGTGCCCTTGCGCCTAAAACTATGGACCCCACTCTGGCTGGATTATGCGACCGCTTGGCGAGCCACCTGATCCGCCCGGAAAGCTTCCTGGCTATACCCTGGTACTGGTTCCAGCGGGTCTTGCCCGAATTGGGAGACGACCTCGGCGTGCTCTACCTCATGTGCAAGAATTGCTGCTACGTGGACTGGGCGCGCGGAAAAGACCGCAATACCTTCTGGGTGCCTGGCGGTCTGCCCACCCTGCAGGGCTGGATCCGTTCGGAAACCCTCCCCAAGCGCATTCCCCTCGCCAAGCCAAGCAAACGCGGTCGCCCGAAAGCAACTGAAATCAACCCCGATTCCGCCTACACCAGGCAGTGGCGGCAGGTAAATCGCGACCTCGCCAGCCAGTACCTCTGCCGGCTGGACACGCGCAGCAGTGATAACGGTATCGATTGGCACCTGCAGGTTTCTGATGTTCAACTGACTGCCGCTGACGAGTCCTTGAAACAGGCCTTATACGCCTTCCTGTTTGCCCCTCCCGACCCGGTCAGCCCGGAATTGCTCAGCGATTATGCCTCGGACGAACAATGGCAGCATCTTATGTTGCGAAACGCTCAAGTAAATCCGCTGCGATTATGTCATTTTGAGACATTAGTAAAAGCAGGAATATGTCAGAATGAGACTTTGGACTCCGAGCAAATATGTCATTTTGATACCTTAGTAGATGGATTAAATTATTATTTTGAGACTCTCATTGAGGCCGAAATTTGTCAGTTTGACACGATAATTAAGATACTTAATAAGCTTAAATATGCCCCATTCTTCAAGCAAAAAACTATTCCAACCAATATAACTTCTGAGATGGATGGTTTGGATCTTGAGATGAGTAAAGAATCTCCAGCTGAATTGAAAAAGGACTGGGACTACCACAATTTGATGGGGGGGATCAACCCCGAATTGCGAAACAGGATCCAGAAACTGGGTCTTGAGAAAAAATTCCTGGCATGGCTGATCGCGGGAAGTCTGAACACTGATATCCATAGCCCGGTCAGCTTTGCAATTGCCGCGACCCTTGAAAACCAGCAAAGTGCGGCAGCACCGGCTGCCCGCCTGGCAGATCTACCAGCGGATGAGCTGAGCAGATTGCTACGCAAAACCATTAGCAGGATAAAGCAAAATTACCTGGGTCCGGTGATGATTGGCAGTGCGGCTGGTGAGGATCTGGAGTCCCTGCTGCAATCAACCCAGGATAGACAACAACGCTTGAAGCTGCTGCGCCGCATGGCTGATACCCTCGGCCTGGAAGGCTAACCCCTTTTTTTGACATTGGTCATTTCGCGCCTGCCCTATGACGGGATTTGATGGTTTAAGCACCTTCTCCGAATCAGGAAATTTTCCTGGAAATCCAGGTTTTGCATAGCTTTTGGCTGCGGCAGGGGAGGGATTCCCGGGGTGTTGGTTGGTGGACTGCTAACAGTGAAGGGCTGATAAGCCTTATTTGGTTGGTTAGATAATTTGGGGTTTGAATACCAAAAATATGCGCGTAGCCGCGAAGCAATAAAGGTAAGGTGAGTGCGAATCAACGGGGTGCGGAATGCCGACCAGCGCTGTTTGAGATTTGAAACAATTAATTATGCGCGTAGCCACCATAATATGATCGTTGAAGGCTCCTGTGGCAGAATTCTTGAGTAACATAATCACGGTTATTCTTCGCGAAGCGGAAAAGGTTATGTGTGTGAATCTCTCGCGCTTCTTTCATGCAAACAATTTAGATTGCTTCGTCTCTACTCTGTAAGCAAGCAGTCGCAATCACAGAAGGGCAGGTTACCCGGTCTATGTCACTTTTAAATCTGTCACATCGTACCCGCAGGGTATTGCGAACTTCTTTTGTGAAGCAATCTAAACTCTACCTTTACCAAGAAAATAGTAGGTAACAAAATCATAGTCAAAATTCACGAGGTAATTTAGTCCTCTCACACTTCTTTAGTGCAAACAGTTTAGATTGCTTCGTCCCTACTCTGTACGCAAGCAGTCGCAATCACAGAAGGGCAGGATGTCCGGTCTACCTCACTGTCGTTGCAAACCTCTTTTAAATCCGTCACATCGTACCTGTAGGGTAGTGCAAACTTCTGTAAATCCTGTCACATCGTACCCGCAGGGTATTGCGAACCTCTTTTGTGAAGCAATCTAAACTACTGGAATCCCAAGAAGGCTTGAATGCCAGAACCACACTTTCCCTCGCGAAGCGTAAAAGGTTAGGTGTTTGTGATCGTCTTATGTTGCTCGAGTGCAACCAGTTTAGATTGCTTCGTCCCTCGCAATGACAGAAGGATGCGATCAGGAAGCATTTTAATCCTCTCACGTTTCTTGCGGACTAATAGTTTAAATTGCTTCGTCCCTACTCTGTACGCAAGCAGTCGCAATGACAAAAGACTCCAACCAATGCATTCCAATGATTGCCCTTAGGCAAGGGTATAATCAGAGAAACACAAGAATACTGGAGGCTTTTAATGGATTATGCCTTGATCATGGCAGGTGGTGCCGGCACACGTTTGTGGCCGCTGAGCCGTGAACATCTCCCCAAACCCGCCCTTCGTCTTTATGGCGATAAAAGTATGTTTGAAATTGCAGTCGAAAGACTCTTACCTTTGTTCTCACCGGATCAAATCCTGGTAGTAGCCAGCGTCGATCACAACCAAGTCTTGCATGAGCAAGTCCCATACATCCCTGAAGCCAACTTTATTGTTGAGCCGGAAGGCCGGGGTACGGCACCGGCAATTGGATTGGCAGCTATTCACCTGAAAGCCCGTGACCCTAATGCAACCATGGCGGTACTGACGGCGGACCATATCATCGGCAAACCGGAAGTCTTCAGGTCAGTCATCAGCTCTGCTCTGGCTTTTGCCAAGGATGAATACCTCGTCACGCTTGGCATCAAACCTACCTGGCCGTCGACCTCATACGGCTATATCGAGCAGGCAGAACTTCTGGGGGAGAAACTGGGTTTCAAGGCATACAAGGCGGAGCGTTTTGTGGAAAAGCCGATTGCCCAAAATGCGCAGCGAATGGTTAACCTGGGGAAGTACTCCTGGAATAGCGGTATGTTTATCTGGCAAGTGGATCGGATCATGGGGGAATTCAAGAGACAGATGCCGGACCTGCATGCGCACCTGATGCGCATAGCCGACACAATTGGCACTGAGCAATATGACGCTGTTTTACGCGAATTGTGGCCGGGCATTGCCAAGCAGACGATTGACTACGGCATCATGGAAAATGCCAAACGTGTGATCGTTTTGCCGGCAGACATGGATTGGCTGGATGTGGGCACCTGGAACAGCCTCAAGACCGTGCTTGACTCGGATGAGAAGGGCAACAGTAAAAGCGGCGAAGTAATACTTCGGGATTCAGAAAATTCTATGGTGATTGGCGGCAAACGCCTGGTGGCTGGGATTGGGTTGGAAAACCTGATCATTGTGGATACTCCCGATGCACTCCTGGTGTGCGACATGGCTCATGCCGGAGAGGTAAAGGCTTTTGTGGAATATCTGAAGGAAATTGGACGTCAGGATTTGGCGTAGGATCAGCTAATAGGTGATAGCTTGTAGCTGGTAGGGGAGGTTAACGTGCTCCAAGCGCATGGCGTCAGAGAACGGCAGCCTGCCAGGATTCGGTCATGGCCAACCCACCTGAATAACCGCTGTTATTCAGCCTCAATGGAGACCGTGCTGCCGCGGATTTGCCTCTATCGCGCTTCACGCACCTTGAGTTTGTAGAGCTCTTCGACTGCCAGCGAGACTTTGGTCACCGAAGCATCGCGGGTGGTGGGGTAGACAAAGTAAGTATCATCCAGGGTGCTGACGTCGATGCAGTCCATTTTTTTGTCAATGTAGTTGTATTCAATGTGGATCGAGTACAGAGAGGGTACCGTCTTCACGATTTCGAATGTCTCACCCAAATACTCTCCGCGCAGGATGATGCCATCCATGTCATGCCGCAGCCAACCCTTGCCCATCTGGACAAAACCATCGCTATTGGGCAGGGAATCCACCAGGACCTCGCATTCCAGAGCATAAGTGCCGGCTTCGATCTCACGTCGGACGTTCGCCCGCTCCCACTCATACCAGTCAGGGGGATGGGGGAATTCCGTGTCGCCTTCAACAGCCTGGAGTTGACCATACTCACTTAATTGCCAGTGTTTGCCGCAGGCATCGCAGAAAATTTCACTTCCCTGGCTGTTCATGCGGTATTCCGTCTGGCAGTGGGGGCATTGATAAAGCACACGGTGCAGCCCTTCAGCGCGGTCAGGGGCGTCCTGAACGATTTTATTTTCGAACTGCCAGGCAAAGTCGTCGTATTCGAAACCTTCCTCAACCCGCTGCTGGATGGTTTTCGCGTCGAGTGTTTCAACTTCCTGCTGGGTGAGCAGCAGTTTTAACTCTGTGGAGGTTGGAACGCCGCGATTGATTTGATTCCAAGAAGGTTCGTTGATGTGATGGCCGTGTGAAATCAAGGTTACGACCGGCACTTTCAAAAAGCGAATCATTTTGCCTAGAGATTCTGGCAAGATCGCGTCTGTGCCGATCAGGGAATAACGCGCTTCAGGGTAATAAGCGACGATCTGGTTCTGTTTGAGCAGTTTGACAGTCTGGCGGATCAGCTCGAGGTCATTGACGAATTTACGCTTGGCAATGCAGCCGACCTCACGCATAATCCACTCACGCCCGATGAAGCCATCCAGTGCGACTACGTAGTTGGCACGCTTTGGGAAGATGGCAGCGGTCATGACTTTAAAGTCGAAAAAACTGTTATGGTTGCAAAGTAACAAGTAAGGAGGCTTGACGCCCTGTAAATCACGGTAAAAGTGCGTTTTATGCTTCCAGACGTCAGGATAACTGAGCGCCCAGGCGACTGGAGTCAAATATCTGGCTTGGGGCTTGACTTCTTTGAAGAAGTCATAGCGCGGGAAGTCGGCAATTTTTGTATTTGCCAGCTTCTGGTTGTAGTTCCCCATGACATTGTCGGTAAAAGTGCCCATTATTAAACTCTCCGTAAAGGGTTCGCCGTCACAAGTCCGGAGACCCTGAATATGTAAACATTAACTTGTAAACTTTGAAATAGTTGCAAGCCCTTAATTTCACAAGTATTTTACCCGATGTGGATGTTTTCAGTGGTGGAGGAAGAACGAAGACGCAGACATTTAAGGGTGAGAGTGTAGATAAGCTCAGCAATACCAGATTTGTGCCAGATCATACTGGACAAAAGAGAAACTTTGGTTGTACCAGGCGAAAGCATGCTTTAGTTCGGGTTATAATCAAAGGAGGGCATTTCCCCGCAGCTTGCTGCGAAAAACAGTAAGATAGAAGTATGATGTAAGTACAGTAGGGCAACGAGGAAGTGAAGAAACGATTAGGAAGTACGTACAAGAGCAAGGGATTGAAAAGGAATACAGACGGTTACATTATGACGAACAGCTTAAATTATTTTAGCAAGGATAAAAACAAAGTTGATACCCCGCAGCTTGCTGCGGGGAGGATTCATTAAATTACCGAAAATATGAAAGGAGTTTTGAATGAAAGGTAAACCTGAAATTATTGAAAAACTGAACTACTTGCTGGCGGATGAGTTGACAGCTGTCAACCAGTATTTTGTTCATGCTGAAGAATGTGGAGATTGGGGTTATGAAGCCCTGCACGAAAGCATTGAAAAGCGCTCGATCGGTGAGATGAAACATGCTGAGAAGTTGATCTCGAGGATCCTTTTCCTTGGGGGCACACCAGTGGTAGATAAGCTTAACAAGATCCAGATTGCTGATACCGTTCCGGGTATGCTTGAAAATGACAAAAAAGCTGAAGAAGACGCGATTAAGGATTACAACGAAGCCATAAAACTCGCGTCAGACTTATTGGATAACGGCACCAAGGAACTACTTGAAGGAATCCTGAGGGATGAAGAAGAGCATATAGATTACATCGAGGCACAGCTTGAGCAAATCGAGCAAATGGGTCTTGAGCAGTATCTGACCACAGTGAAGTAAGCGGAGGAAGCATGAAAGGCACTGAAAAAGTAATTGAAACATTAAATGGTATGCTGCGTGAAGAGCTAACTGCTATCAGCCAGTATATGGTTCATGCTGAGATGTACGAGGATTGGGGTTATGAGAAACTCGGTGGAGCTGAAGAACATCGCGCCATTGAGGAAATGAAGCATGCAGAGACCCTGATTGAACGGATTCTGTTCCTGGAAGGTCGTCCGATTGTCAGCGAGCTGGATGCCATTCATATCGGCAAGACTGTCGACGAAATGCTCAAAAATGACCTCATCCTGGAGACTGATGCGGTGAAAATGTACAACGACGCGATCAAACTGGTGGTTTCTGAAAAAGATAACCAAACCAAAAAGGTTCTGGAAAAGATTCTGTCAGATGAAGAAGAACATGTGGACTTCTTCGAAGAACAACTGGGTCAGATTGAGCAGATGACGCTGCCCTTCTACCTTTCCACGATCAAATAGTTCCTTTTCAACCAAAAGACCCTGGCTGAGGCCAGGGTCTTTTTTGTTGCGTTTGACATCCTGTGACGTTAAAGCGGTAAAATCATTGGAAGTTTTTCTATGACTACTTTGCTGCTGATCATCATCTACATTGCTTTCATCAGCCTTGGGCTGCCCGATTCAATGCTTGGGGCTGCCTGGCCAGTGATGCAGGGCGAGCTCGGGCTGCCGCTTGCGGGGGCTGGGCTGGTTTCGATGATTGTTTCAGGGGGCACCATCGCCTCGAGCCTGTTAAGTGGCGTTCTGATCCGCCGGCTTGGCACAGGTAAACTGACGCTGATCAGCGTTTTGATGACAGCTTTGGCATTGCTGGGATATTCTTTCAGCAAAAATTATCTTTGGCTTTGCCTTTTTGCGGTGCCTCTGGGTTTAGGGGCAGGCGCGGTGGATGCGGCGCTGAATGATTTTGTGGCTCGCAACTTCGCGGCGCGGCATATGAACTGGCTTCACAGCTTCTGGGGTGTGGGCGCCACGACTGGTCCGTTGATCATGGCTTTCATGCTTAATCAGACGGGTCGCTGGCAGATGGGCTACCGCACCGTCGCGATCGTGCAGTTCACATTGGTTGCAATACTTGCACTCTCTCTGCCCTTATGGCGGCGTTTTCCCACACCACCCTTGCCGCAGACAGCTACCGGTAGGGGTAAGAGACAGCACATCCGTGGGATGACCCCAAATCTGGTGGCTTTCTTTGCGTATTGTGCGGTGGAAGCTAGCACGGGGCTGTGGGCAGCCAGCTTTCTGGTGGAGCAGCGCGGACTCAGCAGCGTTTTGGCGGCTGGAGGGGCTTCAGCTTACTATCTCGGGATCACCCTGGGGAGATTCTTTAACGGTTTCCTTTCATCCCATTTTGACGCAAAAAACCTGGTGCGGGGTGGGCAGGCGATGATCTTGCTGGGGATTGGTTTGCTGTTCCTGCCCTTACCGATATTGAGCCTTGCGGGTCTGATGATCATTGGTTTGGGTTGCGCGCCTATTTATCCAACCCTGTTGCACGAAACCCCACGCCGGTTTGGCGCGGAAAACTCAGCCAGTCTGATGGGCATACAGATGGCAACCGCCTATGTTGGGCTGACGCTGATGCCGCCGCTATTGGGACTAACGGTCGATCGATTCGGTCTGCAGCTCTATCCATTCGGGCTGCTTTTGCTGGCATTGCTGCTGACCATTGGGACAGAGCGGTTAAACAAAGTGCTGGCAGAGCAGAATATCTGACACGGGTTATACAAACGTTTTAATACTGGAAAGTTCTCATTTCAATTTGAATACTGATTGAAAGAGATAGGAGTTGGCCATGGAAAAACCGATCTTAAAAACTGGGGAAGATTCACAAATGTAGCTACCGGATCCTTGTGCGGATACAGCCCAAGCTCAAAAGACACATCCAAAGAGAGTGATTGAGGGTTGACCGATTTACCGAACCGATATCCCCAAGAACATACCACCAGATATTCCGTTGAAATAGCATGAGTTTTCATGTAATACGAGACTGGGAGTACCCAAACCCAGTCCCAGTCTTTGTTTTTCTATTGTCTTTTTAGATAACCATCCAGTGAAATTAGGATTAGAGCTGGTTGTGCCGCTCTCTGCCAATAGAACATCTGCTGCGTCGGAGTGAGCCCGCACATTGCTCGCGGCATTCAGAGCTTAGGTGGCAGCCTCATTACACAGCTTCGCCGGTACATCGTCCGATCTACAAGGGGTGTGTTTGTCATCCTGAGGCACGAAGGATCTTACCCCTTTAGTGCTAAGATTCTTCGCTGGCGCTCAGAATGACAGAAAATCCTTGGTTGTAGGGCGGAATGCGCCTCTTTTGCGCACTCCACCCATCGATCATCCGATGCATCGGAGGGAGCCCGCACATTACTTGCGGCATTCAAAACTTAGTTGGCGGCCTCATTACACAGCTTTGCCGGTACTTCGTCCGATCTACAAGGGGTGTGTTTGTCATCCTGAGGCACGAAGGATCTTTCCCCCCTTAATACTAAGATTCTTCGCTGGCGCTCAGAATGACAGAAAATCCTTGGTTGTAGGGCGAAACGCGCCTAATTTGCGCACTCCACCCATCGATCATCCGCTGCGTCGGGGGAGCAAGTACTGCTCGTTTCACTCCCAGCATCATGACCCCCTCCGTACGGCTGGGCTTTAGTCCAGCCGCGATGTCTGGAAATATTGATGTTTGCGGTGTAAGAAAAGTTTGCCGGGTTCAAATGCGGAACCCGGCCTTCGAAAAGACATTACGAAAACACCCCTAATATGATGGGTTGGAGTGGGAGATTTCGATTTCCTTCACGCATATAAAGCGCGGCACTTTCAGCGCGGTTGGGTTACGGCGGCCATAGCTGCTGGAGACGTTATAGGCAACTTGCTCCTTGCTCAACCACTGCACCCGCTCGCCAAAGAAATCACTGAATTTCTGGGTCAGGCGCACATTGTAGGGCACCTGCACGCTTCCATCCTTCTTCAGAAACAGCGCGCCAAAGCGGCTGGATCCGGTCACCATGCCCTGGGTTGGGTTGACCACGTTCATGTAATGGATATACGGCACGTAGAGGATGTCTTCTTCACGCGGCATTTCTAGCAAGTCTTTCAGTGTCGCGACCGATTTTTCTCCGCCGTCCATCACCAGGCTGGCATGGCTGACATCATGACCGGTGGGAGTTTTCCCGAATTCATCGGCGGAATCCTGGTCCCACATAAAAGCCTGGAAGCGTCCTTCTGCAATTAAGGGGAAGGGTTTTCTTTCCAAGCCATAGCGGTCAGCATTTTGAGCGTAGATCTCAACTTCGCGTGGGTCATCCAAGAGATTGATTTTTTCTGAAAACAGGTGTTTGCCCTGATCTTCTTCCTTCAGGAACGAATACCCCTGCATGAGGGCACCGCCGGTCATGCCGTAGTAAGCCATGATGTTGCTCAATTCAGCAGTAGCCGCCGGCCCAAGTACAACCGTATACTTGCCCACCGGCAGTTGAACGCTCTGGTCTTCCTGATAATGCTTCACCAGCAAGGCAAGATCAGCATGCAAGCCTTCTGCATCCAGGTCACTCTTCTTTTGGGCGCTTTGCTCAGCGTTGACCTCCCATTTCAGACTTTCGGAGGATAAGACAGCGGTAACCTGTGCGTCTGTGGAGCGGAAGGATTGGCTGTGTTCATTGGCTGTGCTGATCTGAGCAGTGGTGGTTGTTCCGCTGCTGAAGATGCCGCTCAATTTCACGTCATCGCTTTCCAGACCTTCCGCAAGGGTGTTGAAATAAGCTAGGCGTTCTTCGTTAGTCAGAGCGGCTAAAGCCGGGTCAAAGGCACGCTCGTCAAGCACGTCCTTTTCATAGACGGGGAAGGTGGGCTCATAGCTGAGCGCCTGGGCGTGAGGCAGCATTTCCACCAGGGTGTCCAAGCCCTTTTCCATGCTCTCGAAATCAGATGGATCGGCAATCATGCTATAGCTGACTTTTTTCCGACCGTCGAAAGCGATGAAGTCCAGCGAGATCAGGTGCTCATTGGTGTTGAGCGAAATCGCCGAATTTGCGAAACGCATCAGGAAGCTGTCTTCTTCGTGATAAGAGATGAAGGCTTGGAGCCCCCTTTTTATGGCGGACTGGCGCAGTTTTTGTAATAAGTCAATGACCTGGTTGCTCATCTTACTCTCCTACCTGTACATTATCGAAGCGGCAGACCGGCACGCCGTGCCCGAGCTGCATGATTTGGTTGGGCGCACCTTTGCCGCAGTTCTCGACATAGTGGACATTCCAGGTGCTTTCATCACCCACAGCTGTGAGTGAATTGTAGAATGGAAGGGTTTCACCACGATAGGTGGGATTCTTGACCACCTCTTTTTTCTGCCCGTCCTCCACCAGCCAGCCAATGTCACAGGCGAAGTGGAATTGCTCACGGTTGGAACCAATTGACCAGCTTTTGTCGCCGTCCAGCACCACACCATACTTGGTATTGGCGATGATGTCTTCCAGGCTGCCGTCTGTACCGGGGTCAATGTTGATATTGGTCATGCGTTCGATCGGCACGCGATAGAAGGATGTGGCGCGATTGGCACCGCTGGATCCGTCGAAGATCTGTTTTTTAGCTTTAGCGTTGGCTTCTTCCACCATCTGGCGCCCGGTGATCGCGCCGACGAGAATGCCCTTATCGATCAGCAGGTTATCCTGGGCAGGCACGCCGTCATCATCAAAACCAAAGCTGCCTGGGCTGTTGGGTTCGAGGGCATTGGCGCGGGCTGTCAGCTTTTCGGAGCCGTAGCGCAGCTTGCCAAAGTCTTCCAAACGCACAAACGAGCCGCCTGCAAAGGAAAGTTCATAACCGAGGATCCGGTCCAGCTCCAAAGCATGACCGATGGTCTCGTGAGTCTGAAGGAACATGATCCCGTTCAGCAGGATGACGGACATCTTGCCATTGGGGGCGTCATCCGCAACCAGCACCTGGTTCAACTCACTCACAATGCGTTCTGCGTTGGCGAGGAAGTCCGTTTCGTTGATGCTCTCCCAACCGCGAGTCGCGCCTGTGCGTCCTGGCTGGTACTTCCGGCGCTGCATTCCACCGTCCTTATCAACGCCCATCGCGTGAATGGAGGGAAAGACTTCAATGATGTTTTTCTCAATCTCCGAGCCTTCAGAATCCAGGAATATGATTTGCTTGCGGACGAACTCGAGCATGCCGAAGCGCTGAACAACGCCAGGTTGGTTGAGCGCGGCGTCCATTTTTTGCAGGAACGCAACTTTTTCATCCAAACCTACGGTGAAGGGGTCGATCTGATTGGGGCTGGTGAAGCTGTCTACGACGGCTTCTTTTTCCGCCAGGCGGATGGGGAAGGTGACGCGTTCGGAAGCGATGCGCGCGTTGTCGAAGGCTCTGTCAAAAATTGCGCTCGGATTGGTAAGGTCCGAGGACGCCGAGAAGCCCCAGGCGCCGTTATAGAGTACACGCACACCCAGACCACTCTGGCTGGAAGCATTGTTTTCTTTGAGGTTGCCATTCCACATAAAGAGGAAGTTGCTATCTTCCCGTGGGTACCATCGGGCGTCAACATAGTGCGCGCCTTTGGCTTTCATCAGGTCTATTTGTTCTTTAATTTTTTCTATCACACTGGATCTCCTGTATTTGAACTGTAATAAATATTATAGTGTTTTAAGCTGGTTTGTGCTTGTTCTTGCATCACTAGCTTGCATCACTGGCAACCCGCACAGCAGCTTTAAGGATAAACTAGTAAGGATTATGGCGCTGATGATGAAATCGGGAACTTTTCTGCTCCTGAATCGTCAGTGTTAAATTCTGGTAAATGCAGACTAGTTGAGGTTGCCAATGAGACGAGAGCCAAAGGTGGAAGAATCACCGGTGAAAACCAGCAAAAAAAACAGGAAACAACGCGAGAAGCGTGATCATCACTGGCGATGGGTTCCCCGCTTGTTTGTGAAACCGCGCAGCACGCTTGCACGGGTCAACGCGCAGGAAACAGCTGCCTGGTTTGCTCCCATTCTCATCCTTGCTGTCATGGTTCTTCTGGCAGTGGTGGTGGCTGCACCCATCAAGCGCGTCAACATTCAAACCGGCGCAACGGTCCCAGATGACTTTCAATGGTGGTCACAGGAGCGCCAGCAGCAATTCCTGCAAGCGCAGCAAAACCTGACTTCTCCCACGTTTATGTACCTTTTCCCATTGATATCAGGCCTGGCAGGATATCTACTCTTTTGGGTGATCTGTTCGAGTTTACTGTACCTCTCACTAACGCTGGCTGGAAGCCGAACAACCAATCAGAAAGTCAGCAATCTGATTGCCTGGGCAATGCTTCCGTTTGCGCTGCGCGAATTAGTTAAAGTAATCGTTATCATCAGTTCAAAAAGGCTGATTGATGAACCCGGACTCAGCTACCTGGTTGCCAGCGATGCCACAGGCATCATGGCCTGGCTGAAGGGGATACTGGGGCAGGTGGATTTTTATAGTTTGCTTTTTGTCGTTTTTCTCTTTCTTGGAGCGCTCCCGCTTTCAGGATTACGTGCCAACAAGGCAGTGTTTGCCACGACGGTCACGCTCGTGTTGGTACTGGTGCTGGTGGGGTTACCTTCTGTCATCTCGACAGCTCTAAGCGGTCTGGGTGGCTCAGGGTATTACTTCTTCTAAGGTGATTTATGAGTGATAGTTTTGTCAGCGTTCGCGATTTGGTAAAAACCTACAAAATGGGAAGCACTCAGGTCCATGCCCTGAATGGCGTCTCGCTTGAAATTGAGCGCGGTACATTCACCGTGTTGATGGGTCCTTCAGGTTCTGGCAAGAGTACCTTGCTGAACATGATTGGCGGTCTGGATTGGCCTACTTCAGGGACTATACTGGTGGATGGCGAGCAGATCGACCGGATGGACGAGAACCAACTGGCAAATTACCGGCGGGACAAGCTGGGCTTTATCTTCCAGACTTTCAACCTGGTCTCGACCATGACAGCAGAAGCCAATATCGGGTTTCCACTGCGATTTTCGGGCATCAAGAAGGATCGGCGGCTGAAGCGCGCCAAAGAATTGATGAAACAAGTGGGGATGGAAGACCGCATCGGTCATAAACCTACTGAACTATCCGGCGGTCAGCAACAGCGCGTGGCGGTGGCGCGCGCTTTGGTCAATGACCCCCCATTGATCCTGGCAGATGAACCCACCGGCAACCTCGATACCCAAAGCGGAATTGTGATCATGCAGCTGCTCGAGCAACTCTGCAAAGCTGGTAAAACAATTATCGTTGCTTCCCACGACCCGCGTATGTTCAATTATGCGACCCATCGGATCAATTTGCTCGATGGGAAGCTTGTGAGCGACGCACAATATCAGGAATCAATTCAGCATCTTGGCTGAGAAGGTGAAAAATGAAAAAGAATCTACAAATTGCACTCATCGTTACGATACTTTTCGGGTTAACAGCCTTGCCGGGCCTCAACCAGCAAGGTCATGCCATGAACTCGGTCTGGGTGGATCCCCCCACCGAAACCCCTGCGCCTACCCAGGTGCCGTGGGGCTGGGTACCGGATAACGGCAACGTGGTTAACCCATCTGGCTGGGTGCCTGAAAATATTGTGCAACAAGTCACCAACCGACCTTTGCTCTATATTGTGGATTACCACACCAGCCTGGGCGGCAAAAGTGTCAATCCCTACGGTACTTTTGGTTTGACCTTCACTGTTGGTAACAACGGACGACCAACACCTGATGCTAGTGGAATAATCAGTCCTAATGACCCTGCGCATGCCCGCAACATTGTGATGACCTTCAGCAGTGCTGATTTTGACCCATTGGATGGCAGTGTGATCACATTCTACGAGGTCGATGCTGACAACAAGGGCAATGAAACCCATACCCACAATTTTAAGGTCAATGATATGTCTACCTGGAAGTATTCCGGGCAGATCCAGGCCGTCACTACCTACACCGATCCCAGTGGCACTCCCTATTCCGACACTTTCATCTTCACCATTATGATCAACCAGACTGCCGGCACAGGTTCCACCGCTGCCACAGCCACTCCATCGGCTGCCATGCGACCCCAGATGGTAGTCAATAGTTACACCACCGACATCGATCCACTCCAACCCGGATCGCATTTTAAACTGGGGTTGACGGTCAGCAACGCCGGCACAGCCGACGCTCGCGGCGTCAGCCTGGTTTATGGCGGAGGTGCAACAACTGGCACCACCGACCCGCTTGGAACACCCCAGGCAGGTGGTGTGGGCGGTGCAGGCGGAGATATGAGCAACTTTGCGCCTGTGGGCAGTAGTAATGTCATCTTACTTGGCGATGTGCCGATGGGCAGCACGTTGAGCCCTGAGCAGGAATTCATCGTCAATGTGAGTACGAACCCTGGAGCCTATCCGCTCAAGCTTTCCTTTGTTTATACCGATGCCAAGGGTGTCCGTATGGTGGATGACCAGGTCATCACTTTGCTGGTCTTTTCACTTCCTCAACTGGAATTTAGTTTTTACCAGCCAATGGAAGGGATGATCACGGCCGGTCAGATGGGAATGCTGCCAATCCAGATCACCAATCTATCCAGGAAGAGTGTGGTGCTTGGAAATATCATTGCCACCAGTCCCAATGGCGAGATGAGCAACAACAGCATCCTGGTGGGCACGCTTGACCCGGGCGGTTACTTCACCTTTGACCCAATGTTCATGCCGTTTAGCGAAGGCGAAGCGACCATCAATTTCGAAATCCGCTACACGGATGATTTCAACCAGTTGCGAACCTATAATGGCTCGTTGAGTGTTAACGTCAATCCACCGATGGAAATGCCCACGCCTTATCCAATGCTGGGCGAAAATGGCAACCCTGTTCTTGATGAGAATGGCAACCCAATTATGATCGACCCGATGAACCCCTTCCCTGATGGCAACCCCCAGGAGCCATCCTCACAGCCCGGCTTCTTCGCGCGCATCTGGAACGCCATTAAAAGTTTCTTTGGTTTTGGTTCTGACAATAACCTCAATAAACCCACTGAACCTGGCATGGATGGCGGAATTTATTACGAGGGCGGTGGCGGCGGCAAGCTGCCCTAAGCATCTTCGCAGCAAGAGGCTCACTGAAATGGAGAACGCATGCGCTTTACTGATTTTATCAGCCTGATCATCGATAACCTGAGCCGCCGCAAGGGAAGGGTGCTGTTGACTGCAATCGGGGTTGTGATTGGCACTGCAGCCGTCGTGACGCTGGTATCCCTTGGCGTGGGCTTGCAAAAAAGTGCCACCAGCCAGCTCTGGGGCATCAACGACCTGACCAGCATCGAGGTCTATCCGGGCTATCCAATGTTTGACGGTCCGATGGTGCAAGAGATCACCGAGGATGATATCAAAAAACTTTCCCCGGAAGCGGTTGAGAATTTCAAAGCCATCCCGGGGGTTACCCAGGTTGTCATAAAGCAATATGTTCAAGGAGGGATGGAGATTTCGCTGGATAAACTTGCAGCCTGGGGCAGCGCAATGGGTGTGAACCTGACAGACTTAAATGACATAGGTCTCGAAGCCAACCAGGGTGTGACTGCCATCAGCAAGGGTAAGGTGGTGGTGGGTTCTTCCTTCAACAAAAATTTCTACGATCCTAATCCCCGCCCGAATTCAGAACCCTTCTCCCCGCCTGATCTGATGGGTCAAAAACTCAAGATCAAGATCACGCGTTGGAGTGAGGATGGTACCACCTCCACCAAGTCGTATGTGCTTGAGGTGGTGGGAGTTCTCGCGGAAACGCGCGGCGAGTCTGACTACAACATGTATATGTCGCTGGATGAAGTAACGCAGTGGAATGAGTGGTTTGCCGGCAAACGGATTGACTATAAAAAAGAGGGCTATAACCAGATCTCCGTCAAGGTGGAGAGCCCAAAAATTGTAGTGGATATTGCGAAACAAATTACCGACATGGGTTACCAGGCGTACACACCTCAATCCACTGTGGAAGGTATCAACAGTTACTTCTCGACCATGCAGCTCGTTTTTGGCGGGGTGGGTGCTATTGCGCTGCTTGTCGCTGCCATTGGTATTGCCAACACCATGACGATGGCGATCCTGGAACGCACGCGCGAGATTGGAATTATGAAGGCAGTTGGCGCTACCAATAACAACATCCTGACCATTTTTCTTGGGGAGGCTGCTGGGATTGGCTTTTTAGGCGGCATTGGTGGGGTGCTGGTCGGCTGGGCAATCTGCGCTGTGATCAACGCCTTGGGCGGTTCCATGCTGGCAACTGGCGACGGCATGGGCACGCAGCTGGCTGCCTCAATCCCGTTCTGGCTGCCGGTCTTCAGCATTGCCTTTGCGACCCTGATCGGGCTGATCTCCGGGCTCTATCCTGCATTAAATGCCGCCACCCTTATCCCCGTTGACGCTCTCAAATACGAATAAGCCTGATCCTGATCATAACCCATGTCACTTGATCATCTGACATGGGTTTTTGTTTTGTCCGATTTCTCACTGCAGGTCTATACCGATGATGGAAACCGTTAAATCTCACAGGTATAATGTTTCTAAACAGTTTCAGGAGTTATTATGCTGTTCGTCGAAAATGAACCCAACAAAGATCCCCGGATAAACCTCGCCATAGAAGAATATCTGATCAAAAGTGTCGCCCCCAAGGAAGAAATTCTGATGTTCTACATCAACAAACCTTCCATCATCATCGGACGGAACCAAAACACGATCCAGGAAATTAATGTGGATTATGTCCAGGACCACGATATCATCGTCGTCCGACGGCTTTCGGGCGGTGGGGCGGTCTATCACGACCTTGGAAACCTCAATTTCTCCTTTATCGCGCCAAATTCACCGGGAAATTTTCACAATTTCCGCAAATTTACCCAACCTGTGATCAAAGTGCTGATGAGAATGGGTGTGCCGGCAGAACTTTCCGGTCGAAACGATATCCTTGTTGACGGCAAAAAGATATCCGGGAATGCCCAATATGTTTCCGGTCCGCGCATGGTCAGCCACGGCACACTGTTGTGGGACACGGATCTTTCGGTGGTAGGTGAGGCACTGCGCGTGAAACAGGCCAAGATTGAATCCAAGGGCATCAAATCGGTGCGTGCACGCGTGGCAAATATCACTGAATTTCTACCAGAAAATCCCCCCGACATCATGACCTTCCGCCAAATGATCATCGATGGCGTGAATAGCGAGAATCCGCTTGAAGAGTACGTTCTGAGCGAAACTGATTGGGAGAACATTCACCAGCTTTCGAAAGAACGCTATCAAACCTGGGAGTGGAATTTTGGCAAGTCGCCAGCTTTCGGTATCCAGCGGGAGATCCGCTATGGGGGCGGTTGCGTTGAAGCCTGGCTGGATGTCAGCCGTGGAGGAGTGATCAACCAGGTCAAGTTCTATGGTGATTTTTTCGGTCAGCGGGATGTCGCCGAGCTGGAAGCGGCTCTGGCAGGCTGCCGCTATGAACCTGCGGCCATTCTTGAGCGGCTCAGTGAGTTGGAAGTGAATGATTATTTTGTAAATTTAACGAATTCAGGACTGTTGGATTTGCTTTATTGACCCTAAAATGAGAGTGTTTCCTTTGGCAAGTGGAGGGTGTGTTCCATAAAGTGGTCTTGCGAAGGCAGTACCCTGGTCTTATTTAAAAATTACTTAAGGAGTTGTGCAATGAATGATCAGTTTAATATCGATGGTTCCTCGCAAATCGGTGGGGAACCCCACCCACTGGATGCCAAGCGCGACGACGGTCCGGATTGTGTCTCCCAGGATCACCCCGATCCGCTGGTGAGCGACTGTGACGATCTTTTGCGAAAAGATCTCAGCGTGGAGCTGGAAAGAAAGCGTGCTGGAATGGACCCCGAACCCGAACCTGATTGGACAGATAAGGCAAAGAAGGAAATAGTAGCCGGGCTTGAACAGGTTCGGGATGCCCTCCAAGAGGCTTATCGTGAGGGCAAGAATGACCCGAAAGTCAAGAAATTTGGCGAGGATGTAAAAGAAACTTTCCGCTCCATTGGGGACGAGATCAGTAATTTGTTTGATTGAAATCGGGAGTCAAGGCAGGTCAGGGGATTCCCCTGAATCCCCGGTTGTTCTAAAGGGGGAACGCAATTTTTCGGCTGCCGCGCGTTTGGTATCTTCGGGGCGCTTGTCGTAACGGCGGGTGGTATCAGCACTGGCGTGCCCGGCGATCGCAGAAACGGTCAGTACGTCGATATTGGCTTCCAGCAGATCAGTTATGGTGGTTCTGCGCAGGTCGTGTGGACTGAAGGATGCCACACCAGCCTGCTTTTGACGGGATTTCAGGATGTAATAGACAGCCTGGGGGGATAATCGTTTCAGGCTGATTTTTCCCCCCTTGCTGACGCGCGTGAAGAGCGGCCCAAGCTGCCGCCCCCGGATTTGGAGCCAGGCTTCGATGGCAGGGACACCCTCCTGGGAGAGATAGACAAAGCGCTGTTTGCTGCCCTTGCCGAGAATGCGGATCTTTTGACTGTCGAGGTCAAGATCAGCCAGGTTGAGGTCGACGGTTTCCTGGCGGCGCAAACCACACGCGTACATCAGGGAGATAATGGCAGTGTCGCGGATACCCAGGTGGGGATTGGTATGGTCAGATTGGCAGGCGCTTATGAGCTCTTCCAGCTCGCTCATTGCCAGAGAACGCCCGCGGGGCAGCGACTCCACCCGCAAGGAGCGCACACCAGCAGCGCGGTAGTAATCGTTGTGATCTGCATATAGACCCAGTCGGTAGGCTTCTTCAAGCACACGGCGCAGAGCGACCAGGTGTTTGTTAATAGTTGCTTTCGCGTAGCCAATATCCACCATGTGAGCGCTCAGACCGCTGGTGTTTTCGTAGCGCAGCAGATGCCAGGGGAAAGTAAGCGCATCAGAATTTTTACCATCTGAAAAGATGTAAGCAAGATTGTTGAGGGCGGTGGATTGCGTGCGCTTACCAGCCGGGCTGAGGGTGTTCAGATATGCTAGGGCAGGGGAGGGTGAGAGGAGGGTTGACTGCAACTGCTCTTCGGTAAGTGGGGTCTGGGAATGCTTGTGATCAGGGGTCATGGCTATCCTTTTGGGAATAATATTCTCGGTAGAAATTATAACAATAATCAACCGGGGTGCGGAACGGGACAAGCCGCGTTCCCTACGATGCATGTTTTATCGTGATCTTCATTGCTTTTGCATAAACGAGTTACATTGTAGGTCAGGTTGCGCAGTTCAACCTGACGATGCAAGACTTGAAATAAAGCCCAACCATCCAGCCGCTGTAAAAGCCTTTGCCAATTTTGGCGGAGGGAGTAAACCCCTCCGTACGTCTGGGCGCCTGTGCCCGCGAATCAGGGGATTGGTCCAGCCGCTAAGCTTACCCTTGTAGACGATTGCAACTTTTTTATAAGCAAATTTCTTCGTAGTCAGGTTGCGCAGTTCAACCTGACGATTCAAACTGTGGAAGCCTTTGCCAATGTTAGCGGAGGGAGTAAACCCCCTCCGTACGGCTGGGCCTTGGTCCAGCCACGAAGCAGGGGATTGGTCCAGCCGCTAAGCTCACCCTTGTAGACGATTGCGACGAGGAAATCGGTCTTGAAAAAGTGTAGGGTTCAGGAGCGGAACCCGGCCTACAACTACGATCTGCTGTTACTGTTTCATATTTGCATAGATTAGAAAAGTTCAGTCAAGGAGAGTTCTCTATTCATCCTGATTTTCAGTAATTGTACCCAATCTTTAGACGCCTCTGAAGACTGAAAAATAGGCATGGAAGCGGAGATGGGTTGATAAATCGAAGTTGCCGGTTTGTTGGTGGCAGGACCACGTTTGTTGTCCATCTTCGGCTTGGGAAAGACAATCCTGGAAAGGGAGTCTTTGTGTCTCAAAACAGCAAGCATGGCTTCACCTCCATCGGGTGACCAGGAGAAACCACGTCCGCGCATTCTTTGTCGCACAAGTTTATCGACGTTGGCTTCTGCACAGCCAAGAGTGGCTGGTTTCAGATCTGAAGGTAAGCGATGCGCCAGGTCAATCAGAGCATGCTGATTATTCTCAAGGTAATCCAAAGTGCGTTTGAGTACCACAGCCTGTTTGCCCTTGGTCTGGTTGATCAGTTCCAGGATTTGAGGCTTGACAGTCTCAAAGGGTTGGGAGAAGAGCGCGTCCAGGAGCAGCTGGCTATCGGTCAGTTTGCTGAAGGCAGAGTGAACAGCGCGAGCAACATGGAAACGATCCAGCACTGGGAACTGAGGTAAGTTGAGCAAGTCAAAGCTGTGTTTCACCCAGGTTGCTCCATCACCGCCAACCACCAGGTACTTGGTTTGGCTGAGATCAAAATGGCGATCGGCCAGCTCGCGTAGTTTGATCTGCCATTCCTCGTTGGAACCGCCCAGTTGGGTCATTACCACCTTGTTTTCACAGCAAAATCGATCGCTGCCAATCCTCCTCTTGCCCGAATACAACAACCCTACTTTCACCTCTGCTCGCTTGGTTTTGGCTTGTTGCAAATGCAGCCATACCCCATCGCTCTCGGCATAGAGGATGGGTGCCTTGATCTTCCCTGCTGGCTCCGCTTGACGCCAATCTGCCTCACAGGCTGAGATGTAGGCCCCAAAACGCTTTACCATACGCTGTAAACTGCTTGGACTGATGACTGTTTTCAGGAGATAACTCAGCATCTCTGAAGCGTTGCGATAGCTGCTCCGGCTGGCCAGCAAACAACCCATTTCCTGTACTTTGCGGCTGTTGCGTGCATAAGCCTCCACCCCCAAAAGCAGGTCCAGAGGCTTCCAGATTTGACCGTGTTCATCGCGGTAGATGCGCCTTTTATAAATGGTATATCCGCTTTCAAAGGTTACCTTCCGAGCCACTCGTCCAACATTCTTCCAGGTCTTGGGGATCGTCTTTTGCATCTGATCATCCAGGATCTGCAATACCATGCTGAAGATTGCCTGACCAACTTCCTGGCTGAGATTTTTGATCGTGCTTTCCAGTTCTGCTTCTGGAATGTCTTTGTGTATTTCCTGCTTCTCTTGTCCTACCACTACCGTTATAATTACTTGGACAGCTTGGTCTGTCATGTGAGAGTTCCTCCTTTTTTTGTATCAAACTAATTATGGATGGAACTCTCCTTTTTGTGTGCTTTTTCCTGCTATAGTCAAATTTGAAACTGTAACCCTCCCATCCATACACTTGACACCGAACATTTGTTCTGTTATCATTCTACTGAAAAGGAACAGCAGAGAAAGGCAGGCAAAGATGGCACGAAAACGCACAGGGCTAAGCCCCAGACACAAGAAAATTTTGGCTTTCCTGGAAAGCTTCGTGTCCGAACGAGGCTATCCCCCCTCCATCCGCGAAATCGGCGACCATACTCAGATCAGTTCGACCTCCGTGGTCAACTATTACCTCAATCAACTGGAGGAAATGAATTACATAGAGAGGGAAAGCAATGTTTCCCGCGGCATCAATTTACTCAAAACCAGCCTCGCCAACACACTCGTCTCCATTCCGCTGGTGGGTAATATTGTTGCAGGTGAACCGATGCCAGTGCCAGCTTCGGACTTCAGCTATTATGATCCCGAATCCGGGATTGACGTTGCCCGTAGTTTGCTGCCGGCAAGCGACCATTTGGAAGACCTTTACGCGCTGCGGGTGCATGGCGAATCAATGATCGATGCCATGGTCAACGATGGTGACATCGTCGTGATGAAAAAGACCAGCCAGGCTCGCAACGGAGAAATGGTTGCAATCTGGCTCAATGACCGCGACGAAACGACGCTTAAGTATTTTTATCTTGAAAACGGTCAGGTGCGCCTGCAGCCTGCCAACCCCACCATGAAACCAATCATCATCAATGATCCCAGTGTCGTTGAGATACAGGGCAAAGTTGTGCTGGTAATCCGCCAATTGGACCGGTAAGATTTCCATTCTCGGCTTGTACGGATGGGCTTCAGTCCATCCGTTTTTTTTTGCCGGATACCATCTGCCAGCAAGATTGATTGTAAAATTGATAGTGATGGGAGCAAGCCCTCACCGTACAGAGCATACCCCCACCGAAGAGAGCAAGCTTGTTGTACGGATGGGCTTCAGTCAATCCGTTTTGCAGAAGGTTAGAAACCGGCACGATTTAGGTTGGGGCTTGCTCTGCCCGAAGCGCCATCCAACTTATGCCTCTTACCTGCATTAAATCCTCTACCTCGTTCCCCAGGCATGCATTCTTATTGTAAAATCAGCCCATGCAACTCATACACTCAAAAGACGGCACCACTATTGCCTTTGAAATAACTGGCAGCGGACCGCTGCTCATCATCGTCACCGGCGCGCTCAACACCCACAACTTTGGCGTTCCGGGGGAGATGGTTCCACTCCTGGAGGACAGCTTCACCGTCCTCACCTATGACCGGCGCGGGCGCGGGCAAAGCGGCGACACCCCTCCCTACTCAATCGAAAAAGAAATCCAGGACCTCAACGCGCTGATCGATCACCACGGTGGAAAAGCCTTCCTCTACGGCCATTCGGCTGGCGCGGCATTGGCTCTTTTCACTGCAGCAGAGTTGCCCGAAAAGGTGCTCAAAGTAGCCGCCTACGAACCCCCCCTGAGTGGTGGCTGGCTGGAAAGGACTATGACGAATTTCCTAATCTGTCAAATTGGTAAACAAGTCGCCAGGGGAGAAAACCTGGCGGTAGTCAAGCGCTTTATGCGTTTTGTGGGTATGGACGAGCAGCTGATCAAAGACACGCTCGCCTTAGAGCACGGGCAGACCATTATCGACATGGCAGGCACGATCGCCTATGATGCTGAGATTCAAAAGGCTTCCGGACCTTTCCTCAAAGACCGGGCAAAAAACCTGGGAATGCCTGTTTTGATGCTTGCCGGAACCAAAAGCTTCAAGACCACCCCCGCCATCATGGTGTCTTTCACCCGCGTAATTCCCCAGGCGGAGTCGCGCCTTCTGGAAGGGCAGACCCATTCGGTTGAGGCCGAGGTCATTTCTCCTGTCTTGCAGGAATTCTTCCTGCGGTTTTAATTTTTAAGCTGTCAATAGTCAAAATGGGGGGCTTCTGTTATCCTGAGTGTTTCGTCCCTACCTCCTGAGGTTTTTTAGAACCGTCATCCTGGGCTTTTCCATCTTGTCATCCTGAGCTTCTGTTGCGAAGGATCTTTGCGCTGGTAGCAAGGGGTAAGATTCTTCGCAAGGGAGGCTCAGAATGACAAGCTTGTGCGTCATCGCGAGCGAGGTGGGACGATCTGTTCTTTTTTTGTTGGTGGGTTGGCTGTAGATGGCAAGTATTTGGCATATGCTAAAAGACGCCAACCCACCCTACAAGTGAGAAATCAATTATCGCGACCAAAGCAGCCTGTGCCCGCGAAACAGGGTACGGCGATCTGCGATACCAAATTTTTATTCTGTCATCCTTAGGTTTTTCGATTTGTCATCCTGAGCTTTTGTTGCGAAGGATCTTAGCATTAGCAATAGAGGCTAAGATTCTTCGCGAAGGATGCTCAGAATGACGGACATAGGAGCTTAGAATAACAGTCTTGTGGGTGATCACGAGTTAAGTGGCTTGGGCTCGTGAAGTACGATACTGCGATTCGCTATTCTGACTTTTTTCAGGCATCCTGGACTTTCCCATCTTGTCATCCTGAGCTTTTGTTGCGAAGTATCTTAGCACCTGAGTTTCTCAGTTTTCGATATTTTTTGAATATTCTCTCGTTGGGAAGCTGTTTTCAGAGCACTAAGATGAGAAACTTCGGTGTGCAAACAGTTTAGATTGCTTCGCACCTCGCCATGACGGGAAAGGTCCTATGGAGACCTTCGGTCAATTCCCGTGCATGGTTGCCCTGGATTAAAAACCAGGGCAGGTGAAACCGGCAAGATCAAGAACTGTCATTGCAAAAGTCTCTTAATCTGTCATTTAATCTGTCATTGCGAACTTCTTTTGTGACACGTAGTGTACTATTTCGTAAGCAATCTAAAATGATGGAATGTCAGAAATGGTGGAGGTTGCAAAATGCAGTTGTTACCCGCGAAGCGGAGGGGGGGTAGGTGTTTGGGAACCTCTCACGCTGCTGATGTGCAAACAGTTTAGATTGCTTCGTGCCTCGCAATGACAGATGAAAAAGATTCATGTGACCCTCTCACGCTGCTGATGTGCAAACTGTTTAGATTGCTTCGTGCCTCGCAATGACAGATAACGAATGACCCTGAGGCAGGGCTTTTCCTGATCCTCTACCCTGACGGGCACTTCGTCGAGGGAGGGGGATAAAGGTGGTAGGTCTTGGCATCATATTCTGATCACTAATAATCAGATTCTTCGCAAAAGAGGCTCAGAATGCCAATTACTATTTTTGGTTGGTTGGCTATCGCGAGGCGCAGGTTGGTACGGATTCCATGACGCCATACTCTTCGAGCACGATGACCCACCCTGCAATCGCATTTTCCGATATTTTTTGATTATTCTCTCGTTGGGAAGCTGTTTTCAGGGCACTAAAATGAGAAACTCCAGCTCTATATTTCTCGACGCTTGGTCACAAGAATTTGTTCCCAATTCCAAGTTTTGCTCAATTTTTTATATTTTCCCAGCTAAGCCTTAAAAATGTTAAACAAAAAAGCCCCCTCGAAAGGGGGCGATTGTTACCGTAAAGACTAAACAACAGCGACTTCAGCGCCTGCTTCTTTGAGTTTGGCGGCAGCGTCTTCGGCAATATCTTTGCCAACAGCTTCGAGAACCTTAACGTCAGCGGTTTCAGCCATATTCTTGGCTTCAACCAGACCCAGGGAAGTGAGCTGGCGGATGACCTTGATGACTTCGATTTTCTTGGGGCCAGTTGCTTTGATCACAACATCGAATTCGGTCTTTTCTTCAACTTCTTCTGCAGCGGCGGCAGCCATCGGACCAGCAGCCATAGCCACAGGTGCAGCGGCGGAAACGCCCCATTTTTCTTCCAACAGTTTGACGAGGTCAGCAGCTTCCAAGACGGAGAGTTTGCTCAGTTCCTCAACGATTTTTTCTAAATCAGCCATTTTTACTCCTATTTTTTCCTTTTGTTTATTTTTTATATCAACTTCTCGCTAAAAAACGAGCACTCTTATGCAGCCGCAGGCTGCTTTTCTGAATTAGCTTTGATGACCGCGGCCAAACCACGTGCAGGTTCAGCCAGGGTGCGCACCAATTTGCTGGCGGGCGCCAAAATGGTCCCCAACAACATCGCGCGCATAACGGGCAGTGTGGGCAGGTCGGATAATGCAGCAACCTGCTTGACAGTCAGACCAGCCTTGTCGAGGTAGCCACCCCGAACGGCGAAGGTCTCATTATTCTTAACCAGTTCCGATAATGCTTTTGCCACGGATGGTGCATCCTCAAATGCGAAGATCACCACGTTGTTGCCTTCCCAGAATTTGGGGTCGTATTGATAACCCTTCTCTTCCAGGACGCGGGTGAACAAGCGGTTTTTGACGACATGTAAACGTCCATCAGCCTCGCGCAGTTTGGCACGGGCTTCATTAACAATCGGCATGCGCATCTTGTTGTAAGACATGACAAAGATCGCCTTGCTTTCGTCGACCCACTCGCGGTACTGGTCAACCATCATTTCTTTTTGTTCTTTAGAAAACGCCAAAGTACTTCAACCTCCTTCCGATCAAAATAAAAAATCTCTTTCCGTTTTCCCGCGGAAAGAGATTCAGGTTTATCAGGATCAATTTGATCTGACTTTGAACCTCCACCTCGGCGGGAAATTAAGCCGTAAACGGCACCAGCTTTCTTAAGCAGAGCAGTATTCAGTTTTCAGTCTGCCAGTATACCATACTCTGGCAGAAAAATAACGCAGTCTTAGGCTGCTTCCGACTCCAGCGTCATAGCTGCATTTACATCCACCTTGACACCAGGTCCCATCGTGGAGGCAAGTGTTATCCTGCGCACGAACATGCCCTTGGCGCCAGTTGGACGAGCTTTGCGTAAAGCCGTCATCAAAGCAGCCATATTAACATGTAAATCTTCGACTGAGAAGGAAGTCTTGCCAATTGGAACGTGAATGTTAGCGGTTTTATCGAGGCGAAACTCAACGCGTCCTGCCTTGGCAGCCTCGATCGCCTGGGCGATGTCGCCGGGCTGTACAACAGTGCCAGCCTTGGGGTTCGGCATCAGGTTGCGGGGACCAAGCACACGACCAAGACGCCCAACTTTTCCCATCATATCGACAGTACCGACTGCGACGTCAAAATCCGTGTAACCGCCCTGAATGCGGGCGAGATCATCATCAGTCTCTGCGACAAAATCAGCGCCAGCCTCACGAGCAGCCGCTGCGGCTTCGCCCTGAGCAAAGACCAGCACACTTACGGTCTTGCCAAGTCCCTTTGGCAGCACTACCACATCGCGAATTTGCTGATCAGCCTGACGGGGATCAAGGCTGGTTCGAACATGGACCTCAACGGTCTCATCGAATTTCGCAAATTTCATTTCTTTTACTAATTCCAACGCTTCCCTGGGGCTGTAAACTTTATCAGCCTCAATTTTCTTGGATGCGTTTTCAAAATTTTTCCCGTGTTTAGACATGCATACTCCTTTGTGGTTCAATCGGGCTCAGGTGCCCTCCCACTGTCTCTGATTGCTGTTTGGTTAGTCGCTAATGGTGATGCCCATGTTGCGGGCAGTGCCTTCAAGCTGTCTCATCGCGGCTTCAATATCGTTGGCATTCATATCCTTGAATTTTGTTTCAGCGATTTCGCGCAGTTGGGAGCGGGTGACCTTGCCAACTTTGTCTGTGTTGGGGGTCGAAGAGCCCTTCTCAACCCCGGCAGCCTTTTTGAGCAACATAGCGGCTGGCGGTGACTTCAGCTCGAATTTGAAAGAACCATCCTGGAAGATGGTAATGGCGGCGGGAATAATCTCCCCGACGCGATTAGAGGTGCGCGCGTTGTAGTCCTTGCAGAACGCCATGATATTGACGCCATGCGGAGCCAGCGCGGGACCGATTGGGGGTGCAGGATTGGCTTTACCAGCCTGGATCTGCAGTGTAAGTTGTGCTTTTACTTTTTTTGCCACTTAAAATCTCCTTGGTGGTGCAAACGGGCAGCAGCCCTCCCACAAAAATCCGGAATAATCCGGTTTATGACTTTTCAACCTGCAGGAAGTCAAGTTCCACAGGGGTTTCTCGCCCGAAGAAGTTCACCATAACGCGAATCTTCGAACGTTCCATATTGATTTCGTCCACAGTACCGCGGAAGTCGTTGAATGGACCATCCACGATACGCACGCGGTCGCCGGGTTTGTAGGTTACCCGATAGGTTGGGGCTTCATCTTCCATGCGCCGTAGAATCGATTGCACTTCTTCGGGGCGCAGTGGGGTAGGATCATCACCCATTCCCACAAATCCGGTCACACCGGGAGTGTTGCGCACCACAAACCATGATTCTTCTTCCAGGATCATGTTAACAAGAACATAACCCGGGAAAACATGGCGCTCAACTGTGCGGCGTTTACCATCGCGGACTTCGATTTCTTCCTGGGTCGGGATGACCACATCAAAAATCTTGTTTTTCATGTCCATGGTTTCAATGCGCTGCTCAAGATTCTTGCGCACTTTATTCTCATAGCCAGAATAGCAATGGATCACGTACCAATTGCGAGCGTCGCCTTCAGTCGATTTATCAGGTTTGCTTGATGAATCACTGGAGGTCTCCTCAACCGGTAAGCCTTCACTTTCTTCCGGCAGGCTGGGAATTACATCTTCCATTGATCCATCTTCTTTCGTTGTCATCACAACATCACTTTCGCACGAACTAAATGTTGACCAGCAGCCCAACCAAGCGTGCAAAAATAAAATCTAGGATACCCAAAATCGCTGACATGATGATCGTTACAATCAGAACAATACGGGTCAGAGCCAGAGCTTCCTCACGGGTGGGCCAGGTAACCTTGCGCAGTTCTCCTGCGGTTTCTTTGAACCAGCGTTTGATTCTCTGAAAAATGTTTGGTTTTTCATTCTTTGCCATCAAGGCCTCCTGCTTTACAACTCAACGCCGTAGTTGCTACGGCGTCGGTTAACTTCAACAGGTCAGGTAGGAATTGAACCCACAACCCCCGCTTTTGGAGAGCGGTGCTCTGCCAATTGAGCTACTGACCTAAGCTAACTCCCATTGCTGAGAGCTACTTGACCTCACGATGCAGCTTGTGAGCGCGACAGCGAGGACAATATTTACTGAGTTCCAGCCGACCCGGGTCATTCCGACGATTCTTTACTGTGGTGTAATTTCGTTCTTTACACTCAGTGCAAGCCAAATGGATGACTGGGCGAACATCTTTTTTCTTTGATGCCATTTTTTGTTAACATGGCTGCCTTTTTGGAGGCAGCCATGTATCCTCCATCTATTCTTTCTTAGGCAATGATCTTAGTGATCCTGCCAGCGCCAACAGTCAGACCGCCTTCGCGGATAGCGAATTCGGAACCTTCTTCGATGGCAACTTTCTGGATCAGTTTGACTTTCAAACCGTTGACGTTGTCTCCGGGGAGAACCATTTCAACACCATCAGGCAGGGTCACATCACCAGTAACATCGGTGGTGTGGATGTAGAACTGCGGTCGATAACCAGTAAAGAATGCACTGTGGCGGCCACCCTCTTCCTTCTTAAGAATGTAAACTGAGCATTCAAATTCGGTGTGGGGGGTAATGGAATTGGGTTTAGCCAGAACCATACCGCGCTCAACCTGATCGCGATCGATACCGCGCAGCAGGATACCAGCGTTGTCACCAGCCATACCCATATCGAGTTGCTTGTGGAACATTTCAATACCAGTTGCAACGGTGGACAGAGGTTTATCCATCAGACCAACGATTTGAACAGGATCGTTTAGTTTCAAAGTACCGCGTTCGATACGACCGGTCACAACAGTACCGCGACCTTTGATTGAGAAGACGTCTTCGATGGGCATCATGAAATCTTTTTCGAAGTCACGCACTGGTTCTTCGAAGAAGTTGTCAACAGCATCCATCAACTCAGCAATCGGCTTGTATTCAGGAGCGTCGGGATCTGTGGAAGTGCTGTCGAGGGCGACCTTGGCGGAACCACGAATGATCGGTACATCATCGCCGGGGAAACCGTTTTTGGTCAGAAGCTCGCGGACTTCCATCTCAACCAGCTCAAGCAGTTCGGGGTCATCCATCTGATCTGTCTTGTTCAAGAAGACCAAAATAGAGGGAACCTCAACCTGGTGGGCCAGGAGAACGTGTTCGTTAGTCTGGGGCATGGGGCCATCAGGAGCACTCACCACGAGAATGGCGCCATCAACCTGCGCGGCACCAGTGATCATGTTCTTGATATAGTCACGGTGACCAGGCATGTCAACATGGGCATAGTGACGTTTAGCAGTCTCGTATTCAACATGGGTAATGTTGATGGTAATACCGCGAGCTTTTTCTTCCGGAGCATTGTCAATCGTGTCATATGCGCGGAATTGACCAAAGCCACGCATAGCCTGGACTTTGGTAATAGCAGCGGTCAGGGTAGTCTTGCCATGGTCAATATGACCCATCGTTCCGATGTTCATATGTGGCTTTGAGCGGTCAAATTTTTGTTTCGCCATCTTATCTCCTTAAATAATGACTATTAATTTTCATTTCAAATATTCGGCAGAGCCCTCAATCGGATTCGGACCGATGACCTCATTCTTACCAAGAATGCGCTCTACCAACTGAGCTATGAGGGCAGCCTTGCCAGCCCGACCATGTGATCGGGTTAATGGACGGTGAAGGATTCGAACCTCCGAAGGCGCCAGCCAGCTGATTTACAGTCAGCCCCCGTTGTCCACTTGGGTAACCGTCCAGTTTTTTCCATAGGGCGCTTGCATTTACCCGCTGGAGATTGTGATCGAAGTCTTCGACCACAATCGCTAATGAGTAAACTGAGCCGACGATGGGAATCGAACCCATAACCTACCACTTACAAGGCGGTTGCTCTACCATTGAGCTACGCCGGCGCCCCTTGGATATGCTTTTGTTAACATGCGTCAAGACTAATAAGTATATCAAAATCGCCATGCTTGCGCAAGCCTGATTTTTCAATCAGTCTCGTTTCGCAAGGTGTGAGTCTATCAGATGTGGGGATAAGAGTCAAGAAATTCGCACTGGTTCACAGGGCAATTGCATCTAAATAGCTGGCAAGGAACCTGCATATGGAGAGAGCAAGAGGTGCTCCATGGCAGAAAGCAAGTTTTCAATCATCTTCAGTGACCTGACCGACCCGCGAGTGGACAGGACA
>Ga0228535_1000568_pt1 | contig 96128 bp, 91 predicted proteins | sample SJ1metagenome_FD_168457 | JGI IMG/M metagenome (GOLD analysis project Ga0228535, IMG submission 168457) | Enriched culture of PCE-dechlorinating microbial communities from Ithaca, New York, USA - SJ1 | ecosystem: Engineered > Modeled > Simulated communities (microbial... > Unclassified | place...
GGGAAATTTTTTTGTGGACGACATTTATCATTTGCTTAGGTCCGCGAGCCTCTACCGCCAACGGCAAAACAGTGTGAATCCCCGCCAGATATGTTTCTTTCAGCAACTCTTCATCGTAGAGTTCCATATTTGTTGAAGCTTCAATAATCGCCGTCGGTCCCCGGCGGCTTCCCGGTTGATATGTTGAAGTCAGATCGTAGGGTACGGGAACCACTACAAATAATGAATCTTTCATCGGGTATTCGGGGTAGATTCCGCCAAAATTCATCGTCGTTCCTTCACATCATTTACCGGTAAAATTTAATTTATTAAATACATATTTCCGGTATTTTTGTTAAACATTCAAGTTAAATTCTTTAAAAAAAGTTCGAGTTTCCTAACATATCGAAGATAATATGTCCAGTTTTTAGGAAATAAATATTAAAATAGTCTATCTATTTGTATCGACTTATATTATTGCCCGCAAAGGAATTATTCGGGCCGAAAATATCCCAGAACGAAATTCTTGTTTTCCAGATAGAGAAACGAATAATGATTAATCCAGTCGCCCAGCGCAACAAATGTTTTTTTCTTTCCGGCGACGGTATAATGACGCAAGATGGGTTTATGGCAATGACCGACAATCACAGCGTCATAATCTTCCTGAAACTTATTTACAGCAAAAGACAACATTTTTTCAACCAGTTCATCTCCGGCTTCAATCGTCATCTCTTTACTGGCCACGGAGCTGAAATTGGCTAATGCCCATCGAACACGGGAAGGAATTAAACGCTGAAAATGATAAAAAAACCGGCTGCGCAAAGCTTTGCGGAAGAGCAGATATTTAAAATTAGCTTTATCGGCCGTATCTCCGTGCCCGATCAAAACCTGCATTTTGTTGATTTTAACATCAGCCCACTCCTCAAAAACATCCATTCCCAAAATATCATGAAAATATTCCCGCAGAAAAAAATCATGATTACCTTCGCTTAAATGGATGCGGATACCGGCTTTTTGCAGTTCGACCAATTTATTAATGATTAATACGAATTCCGGATTTATATTATTCTTGCTGCACATCCAGAAATCAAATAAATCACCAACGACATAGAGATCATCAATAGATACCGGCTGCTTATCTTCTTTACCGGCGCCGAGAAATGATTGTATCCGTCCTTCTCTTACGGCATCAAGAAATTTCACCAGATAACCGTATCTTGCATCCTTCATTTTTTTCAAATGGGTATCGGAAATAAAAATTGCTTTCATTTTTCAATTCTTCAGGATTATTTATTATTTCTTAACAGATAAACACAATCAAGGTCAACACCCATAAACTAAGTTATATTTGATTCTTGTCATATCCGATATTTTTTGCTAGCTTGCAAACGGTTTTTCCGGCACTTAAACAAGTTTTAAAGGTAGAATAATGATTAAAAAACAGGAAGTAATTAAAAGAGCTCAGGAAGTACTAAAGATTGAAGCCCAAAGCATTCTCCGCTTAATTAATAAAATTGATAACAACTTTACCCGCGCCGTAGATTTAATTTATAAATCCAAGGGCCGGGTAATCATCACGGGGATAGGAAAATCAGGCTTAATCGGCCACAAGATCGCCGCAACGCTTACCAGCACAGGAACACAGGCACTATTCCTTCATCCGGTTGAAGGCATTCACGGTGACCTGGGTATCGTCACCAAGGAAGATATTCTCCTTGCGATCTCCAACAGCGGTGAAACCCGTGAACTCATACCGATTATCAGTTCCGTCCGTCACATCGGCGCATCTGTTATCGCCTTTACCGGAGACACATCTTCCAGTCTTGCCAAAATCAGCGATATAACCATTGATGTTTCCGTCGAAAAAGAAGCCTGCCCTTTCGGTCTGGCTCCGACATCCAGTTCCACCGCAACACTGGCAATGGGTGATGCACTGGCCATCGCCCTGATTGATAAAAGAAAATTCCGGGAAAAAGACTTTTATAAATTTCATCCGGGAGGAAGCCTCGGTGCACGATTAAAAGCCACAGTCGGCGATGTCATGATTACAGGCAAACAGATTCCCCGGGTACTTGCGGGAACGGATACCCGCAAGGCAATCCAGGAAATCGATCATAAAAATGTCGGGTTTGTATTAATCACAGATAAAAAAGGCAAACTCCTCGGCATTTTGACTGACGGGGACGTCCGCCGGCTGATCAGCAAGGGTATTTCTTTTAACGGGAAAGAAATAGACACATTTATGACGCGTAATCCCAAAACAATCGATGAAACCGCTTCGCTTGCCGAAACCATTGAACATATGCAAAAAGATGAAATAACCGCTTTGGCTGTAATCAACAAGAAAAAAGAACTTAAAGGTTATTTACACATGCACGATATTTTAGGCAGAGGCGGATCCGTCAATATTTCCCTGACGTACTAAATACCGGAATTGAACATAACAAAACGTCAACACAACAAAGACCGATTGAGTTGACGTTCTGGTTCACTACGGGTAGTAATTTTACCCGTTCATGCGCAAAGTGTAAACAATTTATTCCCTGCTGCCGACGAGACAAACTCTGTGGTTATGTTACATCTGTCATCTCCTTAAATCAGGACATTTCAAAACATATCCATCTGCTTTTTTAACTTCAATTGGGAACAAACTTTTTGCCGGTACTGGGATTGAACAAATAAGATAAATATCTACAATAATTATACTTACATCTATACAATTTTTTGTCGTACCCCCAAAAATACCCCCAATAATATCAGCTGTTGAAAGAACTTGATGAACAACTCCGTGTTCCAATCAATTAACTTATTGCCAAGGTCCGGGTGCTTTCCATATCAACGGCGTTGGCCTGTTATTTACAATACTATCCAAAACGGGTCTTAAAAAGAAGGAAACAGCAGCTACCGCCTCTCCGAAATTATCTTGGTTTCCAACCATCCTGTTCTTTCGGATAAAGGCCTTCCATTGAGACTGCTTTGTCTTGTCGTGGCTGAATGCATCAGTAAATGTAACAGGATCAGAAGGAATATCTGTATGACGAGTCGTAAATGTTTCTTTAATCGCGTCAGCAATAATTTTGCCGTCGAAATCAAAACTTCGGGAAAGTAAACGAATATCCCAGAAATCTTTCATGCGACTATTCACAATTCCCCGTCTGACCATCGCCTCAAATTTTTCGGCAATCATACTCTCCTTGCTGTAACCGCGGATTTGCGGAGCCGGCGAACCGAAAATCGTCGGATAAGCAATCAACTTTGGTGGTGGAATCACGACATCGCCGAAACCCACATCAAGTTGAATCGTAATCCGGGCGTTATCCAACGAACCCCGGAAATAAACGCGAACTCCTTCGTAATCGGCTTCTTCGGTGATAACCTGCCCACGGACACTCTGCGGATCGAACACAACTCCATCCGGCTCTACTTCCTGAAGACAAACATCTCTAACCATAGCAATAACCGTATCAGTGCTGTTTTTCATCTTTCCCAGCATATCGATGTCCATCGTAGACCGAAAATCCGGCGCTTTCCACACTATTAGCATTAAGGCACCTTTGAGAATAAACTTCTCGGCGTATGATGACCTGGAAAGCCTGTAGAGAAAACGCTCGATCGCGTAGTATTGGAACAGTTCGTTGAAAGGACGTGCCGATTCCTTTGACTTGTTGAGCAGGCGCTGATGAACGGATGCGGCGATATTCCGGAGATTGCTCTGCGTCATAGCGTCGCCTCCAGGTAGGGCCGCATAATTTTTTCCACCCGGCATACCTTGGCGAAATACATCAAAGCATCCGTTCGGAATCGTTTTCTTTGACGATAAAATTTCAGGGCTTCCAGAGTCACGTCCAAACCAATTTTGTTCCGGTATTTGAAGCAATCGGCCAGAGTCTTTTCCGGATTGTAAACTCTAACAGGGATACCGTCCACCTCGTGCCTTTCAATCCCCTCGGTAAATGATGGACCACTAAACCAGAATATGCGCAGAGGCGGATAATCGAGACGGGGTGGCTCAGTGCCACGCGGCAGGGCAACATAAATCTCATGAGGAATCTCTGTAGTCAATTCATGGTAAGAAAGGGCGGAAATCAGACAGATAACTCCCTTGGGAACTTTCATGGCGATGATTGCCAGATCAGGATTTCCCAGGGATGGCATATCGGCAAAGCGGTAAAGCCCTCGGCCCATTTTCTCTATAATTTTCTGATCGCGCATCATATACAGTGTCCGGGGATGTATTCCGACTTTGAGAGCTTCACCGGTGCGAAAAGCACCTTTTCGAAGATTGAGAAGATCTTTTGCCCGCCTTATAGCTGTATCCGGTTTTTCGATATTCGACGTCATGGATAAATATACCTGTAATTATTGTTATTTGCTGGTAATTGTATCCGTTGACATATAACGGTGTCAAGTAAAAAGTAATAAAATTAAGCCTTCCAGGTAGCAATATACCCCCAAAATTAAAAATCTCGTCTATTTTTTTATTTACTTTTGGATCATTCACCTATTGCCACTCCACCTTCAATCAATGCCCTTATATCCTGCACCCGCCAGGCAGTTGTCCTCTTACCAAGTTTGATTGGTTTTGGAAAACGCCCATCACGAACACCGGACCACCAGCTTGACTTTGAAACCGGAATAATGCCCGGTGTACCTTTGTAGTTGCAGATTTGGTTTAATCTGACAAAGCCTTCAGCGGGTAACATACGCCTAGCGTCATCTACTGACAACATCCCTTTTTTGATAATTGATTCTATTTTCATAGTTCCTTTACTTATGCAGTATTATTTTTATATCTTTTTTTGATTGAACCTTTATGGGGCTGACGCCAACCCCATCTCTGCCCGTTTCACCGTTGACATGGCCGTAATATATAAGTTCGCAAGACTAGTGTAGCAGCTAGTGCAATCATTGCACTACTTCTGTTAAACTATTTATTCAGTAGATTTAGTAAGTTACATTTCTTTTTCATTTCCAAGTAACCCCCGACTTTATTCATTAATACCTTAATAATTCCCATAATCCCTTTAACACCCACCCTATGACATTCCCTATGAGCTTCATACCCCACCCGATTACTCTCCTGAAACCATTGCTAATCGGTGAAGGCATGAAAGACATTGCCAATTGAAGACTAAAGATAAGCAAAAAGATTATAATGACAAAAGAAAGAGTCTGATAAACCATCGGAGGCCTTAAAAGATCATATAAACCTGCTAACATAAAATAAACTGACAGTCCCAGAAGAAGCCAGAGGCTTCCTTTAAGCATCAACAGAATAATTGATCTGGGGCCGGCGGTTTCAGTTAAATCCGCCGAGCCGCAGATTCCGCAATATTGGGCATTGAAGGGATTTTCGTGCCCTCTCGGGCAAAGCCTGATATGCCAGGTTCGTCCACAAAAATGGCAAATCTGGGGTTTTCCCCGATTAAATCTTTTACAGTGTGGGCAGTAACGCATTTCAATTCTCCAACAAGTAAAAGAGTCCCTGTCTGCCTGCTCGGTGCCAGATCTGATCCAAAACAGACCCAAAACAGATTTGGTCTCGTACGGCAAAATAAAAAATTCTATCGCTCAGCTCTTCAATGGTTGCCTTAAGATTGTAAAGCCGCTCCTGGGTCTTGGTAATAATTAAAACCCGGAAGTATTTAAAGCCAAAGTCCTGCAAAGAGCAGCCGGACCGGGCATAATTGAGATAGGCTTTAGCCTTGGCCCTCAACCGGCCATTGGTCATGGTTGAACAATCGACCTCGACAAAAAAGCTATAGAATTTTGCCTGATAAGATAGAATCAAGCACCCGTCTGGCCTCAGTGCCGTATGCCCTCCCTGGATTGCCGGGAATTCAATAAGACAATCCCTTTCTTTGATCCATCGCTCCAAGGACATCCGGGGATGCTTTTTAATCGCCAGGGTAAAGGCTATCCTCACTTCATTAAGAAAAAGCTGGTGGTTTAAAAAAAGATCCTTATGGTCATGAATATGCTTTCGTTCTTTTTCCAAGCCCAGAGGGTCAATACCCGCGTTTTCAACAACATTTATGATCCCCTTGGGGCCGAGGAAGTATAGCGTTTGGGGCTTTCCCATGATGGTTGGCAGAAATCGCCGGGACAGGTAACCGTGGTCATATAGTTTTTTCAGGCGGATATTAATCCGGGTAGTACAGGGAAAATCCAGTAGGCTTTGGAGTTGAGGCCGGGAAAGAAGGCGAAATTCGGCAACAAAGGCCATGACCAATTCATCCCTTGGTTGGAGAACAATGGGTTTCTTTCCTTTTTTTGCTATTCGCTCACCAGCCATGCCATCCCTCCGGCGATTCTCTCAAATGATCAACTCCGGGTCTGACGGTCCGTTTTTTCTGTAAGGAAATGAATGATTCAATTCTTGAGGAAAACATCATTTGTCTCTTGGCAATTTCCTCCTCCACTGCTCTTTTTGATCGAGTATAGTTGGTCAGGGAGATATCCTTAATAAGTTGGATGGTTTTGACATTTTGATTGCTTTCGGAAACATGAATTGTCCGAAGCATTCTTGGTTTTTCTCCCTTTAGCTTGACGTAGGCGTGGCCGACTTTAAAATCGATGAGCCCCTTTTCAATCATCGGCCGCGCTTTTGAGTCCATCTCGTGAGATACCTGCGATGCATCCTGGTGGCTCAAGCGGAAAAAAATCTGTGTGCCCACATTGCCCAAGATGGAGGCTTGCAGCTTGCGGTCGATCTGATCCAGGTTCTGATGGGCCAATGTCAGACCAAGGCCGTATTTTCGTGCCTCAGACAAAATTGTCTCAAAATCTTCGCCGAGAAAATTCTGGAATTCATCGATAAACATGTAAAAAGGTGTGCGATTCTTTTCCGGTAATTCAGCCCTGGTTATAGCGGCCAGCTTCATCTTGGCAATCAACAAAGAACCTAGAAGATAGGCATTCTCGCGCAATTGCCCTTTGCTCAAATTGATGATCAGCCACTTGCCCTTATCCATGATCTCCCGGAAATCGATGGTGCTTTTTGCTTGTCCGAGCATAAATCGCATACCCGGATCGTCAATGAAGGTCGACATCCGATTTAATACCGGCTCCCGGTAAACTGCCTGCATCTTGTCGGATAGGAGGTGATAGCGATTCAACCAGTATTCCCGCGCCGCGTCATGCTTCACTCCCAGGATCATCTTTTCTCTGAAGGATGGATCGGTTAAAAGACGGGCCGCCTCAAGAAGCGTCAAACTGTTTTCCGACAAGGTAATGAAGGTGTTTCGCAATAGCTCCTCCATCCGTGGGCCCCAGTGAGCGTCCTGCCAGACCTTTTTAAAAATCCCCATTAACTCGGATGCCTGGGAAAATGAAGAGTATCGCCTGACCTCCAGCGGATTGAAACCGACAGCTCCCTGCTGATTGAACGGTTCAATCACGATTAATTTGTTGCTCAGATCTTCCAGAAAGGGAAAAGAATCTTGGCTGGTAGCAAGCAAAGCCAGATATTGCAGGATGTTATTGCAAAGATCGCCATGAACATCCAGAAGGCAAAAGCCCCGTCCGGCCAGAATATCTTGACGGATAAAAAACTCCAGCAACTTGGTTTTTCCCGAACCGGTTGCGCCTAAAACATATAGGTGTTTGAGCCGATCTTGATTTGAAAGAAAAACCTTTTCCTTTTTTCTGGGGTCATAAAGATGATTGCCCATCCCCAGCAGTAGTCCGGCAGGCGGAAATTCTTCCTTTTTGAAATTTTCAAAAATAATGCCCGACTCCATCACTTTGATTATTACGTCCTCAATGTGCTGCAAAATCATTTTTGTCCTCCATGCATTACAGCAGAGTAAAGTTTCCCGGCCTCTTTCGGATTCATACCTTCACCCAGATAATGATCGTTAACTCGAATTTCAAAATGGAGATGGGAAGCATTGGTGGTTCCAACTTGGCTGGTCCCCGAATTGCCGGCATAGCCGATTATGCTTCCCTGCTTGACGAACATACCCGCCTTCAGACCTTCCTCCACATCCGACAAGTGTGAGTAAACCGTAATGACCCATCGGCCATCAGCATAGCCATGATCGAGAATGACCCGCCTGCCATGCAGCATATCGGTCACCTCGCCGGGCGTTGAGACAAGCTTATGGGCTATAGACAAAAGCCGATCCCTGAAAACTTTCGGCAGTTCATGGTAATCACTGCCGACACTGAGTACATAACCTTCTTTGGCTGCCCGAACCGGCGTCCCATAGGCGCAGTAAATATCAACGCCCTCGTGCCGGCCATTCCGGTAACTTCTCACCGCACCGGGAAGCCGGTCTTCTTTCTGCGGAATTAAAGCATGCTCAATGGGCATTCGGAAACCTTTGGCCCATGCGGGCAAAGGCAGGTCATAAAATACGAAACCGGAATTTATGGGCCGTTCCCACTCCGGTTGCTTCGCAAGCGTTAAATCCATTTTCTGATTATCGGCATATGGTTTCGTCAAAAGAGCAGGATTAATATTGTGATTGCTCAGAGAAAACAAAACGCAAAAACTCAATAACAGGTTAGAAAGCACCAACAAAGATATGGGGCAATGTAAATATTGCGTCCTGTTTAAGGCTGATTTTAATTTAGTTATAAATCGCCACATTTTCTTTCAATATCCTTGTCGTCTGGCCATCCGGCCGGAGAACGGTAAAATATAATGGATCATCTCCCTTATTCACCAGGAGTTTAGTCTGATTGTCTTTGGTGATGACTATTTCGTAAGGATAAGAATTGAAATCTTGAGGTAAAAGGTAGGCTCCAAAGATATATCCGCTGCCTTGACCGGACAGCGCCACTTTGTACCATCCATTATGGAAAGAAATAACATTCAGGATTTCTTTCTGATTTACCACGCTTATAATTTCTCCTTGCAGATTGGGTTGCGTTCTGATGATAACGCTATCGCCAATCACCTGCCCCGTTTTTCCCGTCCGCAAATCCACCACCACTCGTGTGTCAACTGCGGAGTTAGAATGTCGCCCTGTGGCCAAGCTTTCCGCTGGACTATGCTGACTGGCGGTTAGATCCTTTAGGGCACTAAAAACCAGACAGAAGAGCAAGACAATCAAGCCGAAAACTATCCATTTTCTGGATATAAACTGTCGCCGAGGCCTGGCTTGATGCGCTGCCTGAGCCTGTGGGGCGGGGTGTTCCAATAAAAGATCGGCGACCTCTGCGCGAATATTGCCTGTATCATCCGCCAGAATTTCAGCTAATGTCGGTTGACGACTCATGAGTCTTTCCTCCATCACTAACAGATGCTTGACAAACCGGGCAGGCGTCGTCCCGTTTGACACGAGCCAACAGAAGATCAAAAGGCATATGAAAAATTTCATTGTATTGCCCTTGGGGGACACTGCCGGAATGAACCAATGTTAAGTTACGCTCCGGGTTAATAATGTTTCGCCGGTTGGAATCCGAAAGCAACAAAGCCAGGGCATAGGCTGAGGCCACGGCCACAACATGGGCAATGTCAATTGCCAGACCCGGTTCCCCTTTGAATGCGGACGGCTCTTCATCGCTGTAAGGAATCCGCCGTTCTTTTTTCTTTAAATCGGCAAGATGAAATTGCCGGAATTCCATAAAGCAATTGAAGCAAGCGGTTTGTCCAGGTATGACAAAAAGGACTTCACCGGCGCAGGCGCGCCGGTAACACCCCACATAAAGCGAAGGGATCTTCAAGCTGTGGCAAACTTCGTTCACCATGAACTGGACGGGGGTAGAATCTGTGGAGGCAATAACCAAATGGGAATCCCGCAGGCGCTCGACCTGCTGGGACCAGGTAAGGGCAAGAAAATCATCTTCAAATGTTTGAATTGCCGCCTGGGGATTACGACGGAGTATCAAATCCCGGACTGCCTTGGTTTTAAACCTGGCTATATCCCTTAAATCGCAAGCATGCCGGGAAAGATTGGACGCGGAAAATATGTCCGGATCAAGAAGGGAAAAGCCGCCTACTGAGGATTGAGCCAAATGCAGGGCGATTTGCGAACCAACGGAGCCAAGCCCGATGAGGGCCACCTTTTTCCCGGCAATCACGCCAGTGTCAATGACACTTTGTGATCTGGCGATAAATTCTTCATTTACGGGTATCGCTTCAATCTCCGTAAAAGGCACGGTGCATTGTAAATCTTCCAGCGCAAGTCCATCGGAATGCACATGCGCTATCAGTTTTAAATCATTCTGAGCATGCAGACTCAATATTTGCACTAACCCCTCGTCAAACCGGGTGATGCCGTAACAATGTTTAATGCTGTCAATGTGCGCCTTAATTTCAATCAATAGGTCTTGCGGTATGATGATTCTTGGTTTCATTGATTTTTACTCCTTTTTAAAGTGGATTTAACAAGCCGGTCATTATGGTTTACGATCCGCCAGTCGATTAACTGAAATCCTTCTGCTGCCCGGGAAAAATGGTATGGATAGAAGTTGATTTTGTTGTCGTTCATAGTGATTATGGGAAACACTGCCTCTGGAGCATTCCATTCCGGATCACAAGTTATCCTACGCACGGTTTTTAAATCCAGGTGGCTGGGCAGATAGTCATTTCCGGGATGGCGGTGATAGGAGCCGACATAGTTGACCCCATACCTGTTAAACAGCTTTTCCAGATAAACCTGCTGCCATTGCACATCCGGCGAAAACCTGATCCATGATCTCTTTGCTTTAAATCCGGGTCCAAGGGAGAAAGGAACAACAATACGCTGCTCATCAATTCTCTTTCCAATGAGTATGCCCCCTGTTTCCGTCTCAGCAACAGAACTGCATTCGTTAATAATTGAGCGGTAGGTTCTATCCGTTAAAATAAGTTCCATATTCTCACCACCTTTGGCCGGTTCGCAGGAAGATTTCATACAAAGCCAACCAAGCGGCAATCAAGGGCACGGCGGCCGGTGCTGTTGCCTGTTTGTAGTTCCAGTTATCAGGATAAACGCAGAGGCTTCCGTCCGAGAAGCGATGCGGCGCATTCGGTTGGACCTGGGGTTGGACAATCTCCAGCTTTGGCTTTTGCCAAGGGTACGCCTGGGGGTAATTAATGTTGACCCTATATAGAGTGCCGAAATTGGTTTGCAGCAGGCCGTCCCAATAAAGCTGCTTCTCTTCATCCGCTTTCAGGACAAATTGTGGATAATTTTCCTGCATGATTATTTTTTCAGCTGATATCCGAAGCGGATACCTTGCGTACCATTTTTCTTGCATAAGCTTTACCTCAGTTGTAGGCGGAGCCAGCAAAGCCAGCCCCGCCTAGTTAAATGTTAGCGTCCACCAAATGTATGAGGACTCATTTTGGAAACTTTCGGATGCTGCTCTTCATGTTCAGTTTGATTTCTTAAATCTTGATCGTTTTCAGCATTTAAGACTACCTGACCATCGGGGGTCACCTCAGCCTCCCTGCCGCGCTTGTTGCCCAGAACTGCCTGTCGCAATGCCTCTAATCTCGGTCTTGCTGTCATGTTCTTTTCCTCCTTCTTTAGTTGTGGGCGGGTCTGGTAAAACGAGCCCCGCCAAGTTAAAGGTTAACGCCCAAAGGTATGGGCAACATCTTAAAAACCTTGCGCTGCACGATCACCTCCTCTCTTTTGAAAGTTCAAAGTCGGATGTATTGATAAATATTTACCCTTCAACCCGCTGTCCCTTAGGACTTCAGCGTTTTGGTCTCCATAGGCAATAAGACATGATTGAGCGCCCGCCGAGTTTGCCGGTTTCAATGCCGTATGGCGGATTGCACCAGGTTCGGCCAAACCATGGCTTGCTTAAGCCGTCGTCTTTCCCCGTATAGTGCGTATTGGCCATGTCCCAGGGCCTGATCATCGGGGCGCAGGAGTCGAGGTCAAAATCACCCAAGGCCCTGATTATCTCGGGCGGCGCAAGCCATTCACCCTTCCCCTTTACAACCATTTCAAATGATGTGTTCATGTCCTTGCCTTTCGTTAATGATTCTATCAACCGGCCCCCGGTTTGCTTCCACTAGCTATCGCGGTAGTAACCACCTTAGCCGATTCGTTGACAATTTAAATAGATCTGTAATATACTGCAATCGGCAGTATTCACAAAAATTCACAATCATTGGAGAGCAATATTGAACAAGGGTTCCTTAAGAATCAGTATGAAAAACTTCTCAGTGGAAGGAAGCGATAATTTCGTGTATCGATTAACAAACCGGTTCTTTTACCTCTATGTCTATCTGGCTTATAGACGCTCCAGGCAAGGCGAAAATGATAGCGGGTTTGTTGAACGTGAACAGATACATCACTTGCCTTTCTGGGAGAAAAACAGCCTTGAAAGTATTGGTAAACAAATCAGACGCCATGTAATTAAAATGATGGGCAAGAATGTGATTGAGGCCCAGCAGAAAATAAAAGGGCCATACCGCTTAATGATTGATCCTAAAAATATTCATTTCGATGTTGATAGCCAAGTAATAAGGGAGCACCTGAGGCTGGATAAATTAGCCGTATATTATCCAGAAAAGGAAGGAAATACTTTTCATGAATATATCAGAGCAATAACAAAAGGCGATATCCATCTTAATGAAGGCATTGTAAAAAGGGCATGGGACAGCTTTCAACAGGCACTGGATCAGAGCACAACCGTGGAGCACAGGATTATTGCCCTGCAACGGTTAGGCAAAACGCGCGAACGCATGGGAGATTATAGGGAGGCTCTCAAATTATTTCGAGAGGCCATCGTGCTGATAAAGAAAAAGGCAAAAGCCGACTATTATAATTTAGCCTGTATATATAATAACCAAGCTTGGCTATATCATCGAATGAATAAGTTCAAGGCCGCTGAAAAAACCTATTATCAGGTCTTGAATATGATTAGGGGAAAAACACACAATGACCTGCTGGGCAAGGTCCATAATGGATTGGGAATCATTTATGGCTCCGAGGGGAAATATGATGAAGCACTTGCTTCTTTCAAAAACGCTCTGGCACTTACCTGTGTAGAATCCGACTTCTATGGCGTTTCAGCGGCCTACTTTAATATCGGCAATATCTACAGGAAAAAGGCAGATGAAATAGCCAAGAAAGAAAATAGTTCTTTAATAAAATTGCTGTGGCAGGCAGAAGACTTTTATAGTCAAGCAATAATGTGGGCAAAAAAATGTATTGATTTAACTGCGAGAGCCGGTGTCGGTGACGATACCAGCCAGGACAGGATTCTTGTTTCGTATTGCTATTATATGCTCGGGAAATATAATGAATCTTTAGAATATGCGAGGGAGGCGGAGAAAATGGCCACCACTGCGGGCAACAAACGCGACATAGCGTTATCATGTAAAATGATTGGCAAGATATTATGGACAACAGGTAAAGAGGGAAATAAAAACAATGCTAAAGAATATTTTACAAAAAGCATAGAATACTTTCAAAAGATAGGAGATAAAAGTCAGGCTTCAAAACTGAAAAATGAAATTGAGCAAACGTTCAAGCTCACCAAGCCAAGATAATTTAATGCAACAATTTACACACCCGCCTTTCTGACCAGTCAAGGGTTCATTTGCCAGCCAAATTGGCCCTTAATCTGAGTAAAGAGGAGGTGTGCTACAAATGAAGGGAAATAAAACGATGCCAAGGGTTCCCGGTCTCATACGGGATAGTTTGCAACCCTACGCAGAGATATTTGAAGATATTGTTCTTCCAATGATAAAGCAAACACCATGTGGTTACATCGATGAAGTCCTCGCAAAAACTTTGCGAAGGGAGATAGCTGAGTACGAAAACAGAAAAGGTCAACCACTCCATTGTGTATTACTTTATTATGGTTTGATACTCTGTTGTACTTACGCAAGCCAAGACATAATGGCAATTAAAAATGTACCGAGAAAAACAAAACAAATAAACTTCATCAATAAAGCGCGTTTGCTCATTTGTCTGGCCTATCAGCAGGAAACATTCCATCTGGCACCATTCACAATTTAAAATGGAGCCACAAACTAAAAGGAGAAGATTAACTTCTCCTTTTTTCTCATCCCGATATTCCCGTCCATCTGAAATGGTAAATGACCAATAAATCTATCTAACTTTTTTTCGGTCCTTTTTCTGCTTTAAATACGGAACTTTTCCTTGCGGCTATTTTTATGATATCTCCTTTAAATGCTTTCTGGGAAAAAATATTTATTGCATGACATCTTTCATTTTTTTCGTCCTTTAATCATCATTCCCAAGGCCACCGCGTCAAACATGTTCTGGTGAAAACGCGTTTTCCATTTCCGGTCCTGTGTCAGGTAAACTTTCAGTTCCAGATATCGTGCAATAACCGCTCTGGCCACATCTTCCTTGCTGGCTAGGCCATTCCCGCAAATAGCTTTCCTGACAGTGTTAGGTGCAAAGCAGATGACCTCAAGTTTTTTCTGTTTGCCAATTTTCATTAAATCGGCAAACAGAATATTTAGAAGAGCGGATTTGCTGTTATTGGGAAATAAAGTCTTTTCTACTACCAGAACTTGGGGAGCATAATCATCAATTAAACGGAAAATGATTTTCCGGCAAGACCTAATGATTTCCTGAGGAGACTTTCTGTTGCATACCACCCTGACGCCGCCATAGATCAGCGCCCCGTTATCCAGTAAAGCCACTCCCATGTGCCTGGTGCCGGGATCAATGGCAAGAATCCTGCCGCGAATATTATTCGTCATATCTTTTGGAACGGTAAAGGAAAATATTCTTTCCTAACCAGTATTTTTAATGCTTGTTATTTATTGCTTTGAGAAATACATGGCCAAGGGCTACTGCTTCAAACAACCTGACAAAATATGGATTGCGGTTTTGTTCTTCCCGCCTGAACTCGCGAGACAGTTCCGGATAGCAGGGTATCAGGGCTTTAATCATCTCTTTCCTGTTGGCTCTGTCCGAATCCAAAACGATTTTCTCCAGTTCTTTTATGGAATAGGAAAACTGGGCAATTTTCTTTGTCTGGCAGTATGCGCTTATGCCCGCCGCTATGGTTTCAAGATTGACCGAGCTTCTGGAGGGATGGGACCTCTTGATCGTCATAACTTCAGGATTGTATCGCTCGATAAAGCAGTCCAATATCTCAACAGCTTTTTTCAGCTTCATCTTCACGCCTTTTGCTGCCAGACTTTTCAAACGCCACTCTCTGAGACCATGCTTGTCAAAGACAGCAACGGCCAGATACCTCCATCCCGGATTAACGGCTATGATTTTAGGAAATATTCTTTTCTCCAGCATAATGTTTGACCAGATAAGTAAACAGCGCTCCTCTGGTCTTTTTTATTTTATTGGCCGGCAGCTCTCTGGCTGCATCAAAAGCCATCTGAATGATCTTGGGGGAATATTTTCTGACATAAGAAAGATAAAGCGGAAGATTGTCTGAATCGCCGAGTGTCTGGCAAATATCCAGCGCCAGCCAGTCCTGCGAACTTTTAGGTGTGAATGTTTTTATGGAAAACCGTTTGTCAGGAAAGTTTTTCATAACGATAACGATTTATAAATATTTATTTAACGATATATCGTTGGCCCTGTAACCTTGCTATCACTTAAAAAGCCCCTTATTTAGTGTTTGTTTGGGTATTGAATTGCCACCTGTCCGTTTTAACTTTTTTTGCGCGGATATTTATTCCGCTTCCAGCATCTTTTTCAATCGGGCATCCCTGTCCCCGATCTCTTCCTTAAGCGTCTGATAAAGGTCGGCAAAAAGAACCGCCACCGGCACCTGATAAATAATTTCGAGCTTAAGGGCATTTATCAGGCCAGGGATCTTCCTGCCCCGCTCATAATGCGAAAGCTGGGAAGGCGTCTTGTGCCGAAGAAAAAAGGCCACTCTTTTTTGCGAGAGACCATGCTTCTTGCGAAAAGCCCAGAGACTGTTTGGAGTCTTTTTCTTAACCATATCCCTCCTGTTATGATTATGATTCTAATTTATCAAATCGGCAGGGATAATAAAGAAGGGGAAACTTGCTTGGAAAGACAATCTTAAAAGGTCCTCTGAATAGAATTGGGCTATGATGGATAATTATCCCCTTATGGCATTTGACCTGAAATATGTTTATTAATGATTGCCTCTTTGACAAAATCCCCTCTCTTTAAACTTTTTCACCAACTCTTTACCCTTGAAACATGTTGACTATTGAAAGAATCAAAGAGTTAATCGGTTCTGCTGCTCTCTCCGACAGCGAGGCAGAGCAGATTCGAGATGAATGCCGCATTTTTGCGGAGATTATTTTTGAACAATGGTTATATGAAAAGCATAGACTGGAAGCAAATCAATGTATCAAGAAACAGACAGAGAAAAACAGAATGGCCGGATTTGATAAATCATAGCTGTCTGTTATAATAAACATGTACCCTAATCTACATTATTCAAGGAGTCTTTTATTGCCGTATCGACCTTAAAGGGGCGGTCTGCCGATACGGCTACTCTTCGGAGCAAACGGATTGGGGTACCAGACCGTCCCTTTAAGTTTATGAAAGGAATTATCTATACACGAGTATCAAGCGACGAACAGGTGAAAGGCACTTCTTTGGAATCGCAGGAGGAGAGTTGCCGCGCATACTGCAAAGACAGGGGTATTCAGATTCTTGAAGTGTTCCGGGAGGAAGGTGCATCAGCAAAGACGGCGGATCGGGCAGAGTTTCTCCGCGCCGTCGAGTTCTGCCGCAAGCACAAGGGTGCGGTCGATGCATTTGTCGTTGCAAAAGTGGACAGATTCGCCCGCAATACAGAAGATCATTTCTATATCCGAAAAATCCTGCTGAATTACGGTGTAACACTCCATTCCATTTCGGAACCGATCGGCAATAGCCCCGTTGGGAAGTTTTTTGAAACAATGCTGGCTGGCAGCGCGGAGTTCGATAACGCCATACGGAAGCAGCGATCTAGTGACGGCATGGCAAGTAAAATAAAGCAGGGCATTTCCCCTTGGCATCCCCCACTCGGATATTGTTCCGGCCACTTCAAGAAGCGCGGCGAGAAAAAGAGCGAGCCGGATTCACCCGACGAGCGGATGTTTCCGCTAATCCAGCGTGGACTTAAGGAATACGCGAAAGGTATGTGTACCCAAATCGAGCTTACGCAACTGTTGAATGACTGGGGAATGAAAAAAATCCGTGGCAAATCACTCTCGCCCCAGTTTGTTGACAAGATGCTCGGTAAACATCTGAGATTCTACGCGGGAATACTCGTAAACCCGTGGACAGGCGAAGAAACAAAGGGAAAGCATAAGCCAATGATTACGGAAGATGAAATGCGACAGATCATTCTTGTCCGATCCGGGAAGTCAAGCAACAACGCCGCGCGCGATCATTACAGCCCGGTTTTTCCACTCCGTCGTACCACCTTATGCGCATCATGCTCAACCCCGCTGACTGGCAGCACCTCGCGGGGAAATGGGGGCGCATATTCCTATTACCACTGCCATAAAAAGGGCTGTCCGATGTTTGGCAAGGGCATCAAGAAGGACAATATCGAGGTTGATTTTGTAAACCGTTTGGCAAAGATTACGCCGAAGAAAAAAGTGCTTCCAGTAATTTTGGAAAACTTGATGGATGTATGGCGAGAGAAAGGCAAGAGTTTGGCCGATTCTGCACACCGGAGAGCAGAAAAATTGGCCGAGCTTGAAGCCAAGAAAAAACGCATCTATGAAATGCGTGAAGACGGTTCCTACACGAAGGACGATTTTTTGGAACGCATGGAGGAGATTAAAAATATGATAGCCACTGAAAAAGCCTCCATAAGCGAGGTGAGGGTTGACCAATACGACATGGAAGAATTGCTACTATATGCGGATCATTTTGCGGACAATCTCGGCCGCCAATGGCTCAATCTGCCGCCGCAAGTGCGCCCTCGGTTCCAAAAGTTTGTGTTTCCCGAAGGAATTATCTATGAAAAAGAAAATGGATTTGGAACCGCCAATATGGCAAGCATTTTAGAGCTTTTTGAGCAATATGATGGTCAAAAATCAACGGTGGTAGCCCATTGTGTAGATTGTTGGAACCAAATCATAAAAGAATTGAAGGAATGGAGGGAATTACAGGAAACTATTAACGCAGATTCATTGACTCAGATAGCCGCCTAATATTTCATTTGGTTTTTCATATTGATACCTATCTACTCTATTACAAAAATATTCCAATAACTAATAAGCACATCACTCCGTAATCGACGAGATTCAAAATCCGACGCACGATCATTAGGATATTGTATTGTTATAATATCTCTTATTTAATGGTTTTGTCTATGTGCAATAATTTTGTATCGATAAAGATTAAGGGTGAGCTTACAAAAGCATTGCTTTTACGTTCCTGTAACCAATCTGAACAGTGCTCCTACTTATTCATGTTCTCGATTCTACCAAAATGGTATCGGTTATTTATTGTAGTCAATGAAGGGGGCGAATGGCTCTAGATAGCAGCTTTCATTATGTACTGTTTAGGCCCCACCATGGTATATATCAGTTGTAGCTGTTATCGGCTGCATCTACAAAAAATCAGTAGCGGCAGGTTATCAGAAATGAGCATTACTGATCGAAATGGAGTAAATAACAAAAAAATCAGCAGGAACGGGGGTGTAGATAATTTTGCATAAATGATTTTAACTCAGTAAAGCCATTTGCACAAAATTATCTACACCCCCCCAATTCTTTTGTTTGACTCTTCTGTAAATTCCAGGTTTTACATCGAACTAGCTACTGCTGTAGTTTATCCTGATACTCCAGGATTAACGACGCCGTGATCCGGGCAACCTTGCCGCAGACCTTGGAGCATTTTTCGTAACCGCCGGCCTGGATAAACGCCTCGTATTGAGCCGGATCGGCAAGACTGTAAAATCTGCCGAAATTGGCCTTCTGCAGTTCGGTACAGTTGGTCGTACCCAGTTCCTTTTCGACCTTCCGTGCCAGCTTGAAGCCCGCCCCCATTGTGCCGGTCATGGCCTTGGAATCCTTCACGTCGGCACTCGCGGTAACAAGTCCGAGCATCAGCATGCCGCCGAGAAGCGCACCGCATGTTTCTCCCCGCATCGCTACTCCGGCCGCCAGCGGAGTGGCTGCTTTAATTGTATTTTCATCGCCGATATGCAGATGATCCTGAATCGCCTTGGCCACACAACGCGAACAGCCATGAAACGATTTTTCATTTTCGTAAGCCGCCTTCTCGATCCGATCCAGCAATACCTCTCTTGAATTTTCTTCCGCCATCAAACTTCTCCTTTCATAATCTGCGTATCTATTTAACGCCATGAATTTCGTCTGAATAGATTTTTTTAATTCATTCATTGATCAGGGTTAGATGAATAACATCCTTAGACCTGAATATTACGTTTCAATATATGACACTCCTTGTAATATCTTTGTCTGATTGATAATTATCTAATTCGATTAAATTATTATTCATATCCATTATTATAGTTGGAGTACATTCTTTTGCGCGGAACATTAAAACCAGAAATATACTACACTTTCAATTAGATATTTTCGGTAAATTCTCCCCTTTGCACCCTCCTTTCTTTGCTTGTTTATATTCCGTTGTCCAATGCCATCGGCAGCCCGGATTGTTCCGCATAAGGTTTTATACCGGGTGTCTCGTATGGCCATGCCGCAATGCTTCCGTCGAGAAATCTGACGTTTTCATAACCATTTTCCTTCAGTATCCGCAGCGCCTGATAAGCCCGGATACTGGTCTGGCAATAGATAATAATCTCTGCTTCCCGCGGCACTTCCTCCAGCCTAGTGCGGAGTTTGGGCAGCGGAATCAGTATTGTTTGTTTTGGTGCGTCGATATAACAATTTTCCTTTTCCTGCGGAGACCGCACATCCAGCAGAACAAAGTCCTCTCCGGCGGCGATTTTTTTCTGGACTTCCGCAGGAGCACAGCCTTTGGCCATACCCGACTGCTTATTGCGAATGACATTGGCGGCGTTATGAACCGGATCCATTGCACTGTTATATGGCGGCGCATAAGCAAGATCCAGATTGGCCAGATCTTCAACCGTAGATTGAAAACTGATCGCCGTGGCCAAAACATCGATTCGTTTTGCGATATCGCCCATCCCCACACCCTGGCCACCCAGCACTTTACCCGTTTTTTTATCGACGATTAATTTAAGCAATACTTTGCGGGCACCGGGGTAATAAGCCGCATGATCCAAACCCGGTATCAAACAGGTCTCCACGGCATAGCCTTCCGCCTTCGCCTGCTCCTGGGTCAGGCCGACTCTGCCGACATTATAATCGAACAATTTGACGACGGCCGTTCCCAAAACACCGGGGAAAGTTTCGCTTCCGCCGGCGACATTGGTGCCGATGATTCTTCCATGTTTGTTGGCCGTTGAGCCCATGGGGGCCAGCATCTTTTTCTGCGTAATCCTGTTGACATTTTCCACACAATCGCCGCCGGCATATATATTGGAATCACTGGTACGAAGAAATGAATCAACGCTGATGCCACCAAGGCTGCCGACTGCCAGACCGGCATCCGCCGCCAGTTGCACGTTGGGCCGCGTTCCGATCGCCATCACAACCAGACCGGCATCAATTTCCCCCTTGTCGGTAATTACTTTTTTCACCCAGCCGTCCTCGCCCTCGAAACAGACAACGCTGGTCCCGGTAACTATTTGCAAACCATTCTTTTTCAGATGCCGCTCGGCGTAAGCCGCAATTTCAAAGTCCATCAGCTTCGGCAGAATCCAGCCCAGCGCTTCGACGACCGTCACCTGCAAGCCCTGCGCAACAAGCCCTTCTGCTACTTCCAGCCCGATTAAACCCGCGCCGACAATCACCGCCGATTTGATTTTACGGCTATCGACCATTTCCCGCAGCTTCAGGGCGTCAAACATTGTCCATAAAGAGCAAATGCCGTTCAGCTTGCTTCCTTCACAGCCAAGACCGATCGGGGAGCTGCCGGTGGCCAGAATCAGCTTGTCATATTCGATCCAGGACTCCTGGCCATTCTGCACGCCGCAAATACGAACTTTTTGTTCCCGGCGGTTTATTTCCAGCGCTCTGGTGTTGCTGCGCAAGTCGATGTTCATATTATTCTTGAAATATGCCGGGGCTACAACATCCAGCGATTTCCGCTGCGTAATGCGGCCGCCGACATAATAAGGGAATCCGCATGTTGCCGAAGAAACATACTCCGTTTGTTCAATAATGGTGATATCAGCCTGCGGATCACAGCGGCGCGACCTGGCCGCCGCCTTGGGGCCGCATGCGGTACCACCGATCACAACTATTTTATGTTTTGCTGCCATAAACACTCCATTTCTAATCATTTAAAGAACAGTAATATTGCGACAATGTTCTTAATATGTTATAAAACTTATGCTTTCAGGACTTCGTCAATTCCCTTTTGCTTTGCTTCGAGAATCAATTGGGCCGCCCACCTGGCCGCCTTTCCCACCACGGAAGTGCAGGCCGTCGAATGGCCGCCAGCAGCGATGAAAGCGTCAAACTCCTTGTACATGTCGAACGACCGGCCCATGATCTTGGTCTGGATCTCGCCGCAGGTGACAGTGCCGTATTCGGCCAGAAATTTATCGGCCATCTTTTTGCCCAGTTTATAGGCAAGAAATCTCTTCTTCTCCGGATCGGCGATATCTTTCAAATCCCGCCCGTAGATATTGCTTAAAACCATGACTACCCCGGTCAGCGCTCCACAGTTGCCGCGATTGCTTAATCCCACGCCGCCGCCCAGACCAGTCGCGGATTTGAAGACATCCTTATTCGTCAATTCGGGGAAAACATCATACAACGCCCCGATTGCACACTGTGCGCATCCGCCGTAGTTTTTTTCGTACTCAAACCCCTGCTCATAAGCTTTATCTTCCAAACTTTTAGACATAGTATTTGCTCCTATTTTTTATTATAAAAATTTACATTGCCCTGACCAATCCATAAATTATTTTAGAACTTCAACATTTTTTAATTCCATTACACTTTCGGTACAGCAAGAACAACCGCTTGCTTTTATTTAATATAAAGGATGTTTATTATTTCCCCCGGGAATACGGCCAGACCATAATCGCCTTCCATAACCTTTAAGTTTTTTCATCCTTTGGCTTCCAGTGCGAGTACCGTCTCGTAACCGCGTAGCGATAGATACGTCCGTTTTCGGCTTGAAAAAAATGCCTTGTTTTCCCGTCAACATCTTCCGGCTTTAAATTTAATTTTTTCCGGAGGCACTGATGAAACTTATCATGATGGTATAGTCCAGTTTCTGAAAGCTCCAATTCTCTGTGATACTCAAAATATTTCTGTCGTGGTTTAAGCCATTTCATAGTTAGTAAAATATTTTCTTTCCTATAATTAAATCTAACAATGTCACGCTCTTTCTTGATACTTTCTTAGAGCATAATAATTTTTAAAGTCTTATGTGTTAGAATTTTTGTTTAAAGAAACTAATTTTCAGCATTCAGTATTACTTGCATGCTTGTTACTAGCATGCAAGTAAACAATACAAAAAAACTATTCTTTTTGTTTACGGATTAGGCTAATAGTACGTCTGAACTCTTTTTCTTCAGGCTTGCTAATTTTTTTAAAAAAATCTTTATTAGCTTCTTCTCTTCTCTTAATAAGTTCTTCCCCCGTAATTTTCCCCTTTTCTGTTAAATATATTAGAATTGAACGTCTATCATGAGGGTTATCCTTTCTCACAATAAAAGACGCGGATTCAAGACGATCAAGGATTCCTGTTACAGTGGAACTTTCAAGTTCAGTCTTTTTACCAAGATCAATGGAAGTCACACCTTCTTCTTCATAAAGACAACAAAGAATCATCGACTGAACTGCAGTAATATTTAAATCAGATACTTTTTGACCCCAAATTTTTATCGCCAGTTGGCTAAGTCTTGTAAGTTGAAAAAATATACATTCGTTATCTTTCATCTTTGTGTAAAGTACTTACCCTTCAATTTACTAGTATGCTAGCATATATTTGCTTCTTCAACTTGTCAATAGTTTTTTTAACTCAGGTCAAATAAGATCTTCCATATCACAGTCCAAAGCCATGGCGAGTTTTATCAGTAGGCCAGCCAACACTGGGCGTTTGTTTATTATTTTCAGTCCCAAAGAAAAGTGCCGACCCGGGGGCATATTATTATCCATGCTCATTGGGGGCAGGGTGGTTACTGTGCTTACAAAACGCGGCATTTTTTTTGAAAAGGGGGAAATTTTGGCTTTTTAGGATTAATTGAAGCGATGGCAAAGCCATTTGGAGTGGAAACGCTTACACCTACAAATAAATGTTTTTGAAAAACTTTGACGGTGTGAATTACGATTTGAAAGGCGCAACGAAAAAATCACCCGGAGCGTAGCGATCGGGTGCATTGCTTTTGTTATGCATTTATCATGTTACCCGATTTATCTCACCAGATTCATGGTCAATTTGAAGTACTATTACATTCACCAATGATCGATCAGATAAATATTTTGACAATTCAAGGTTCGCCTTTTCAATTATTGAACGTGTGGATTCTAAATCTAGAATTGCGCGATTATAGTCATCATCACTCATTATTGGCCATTGATATTCACGTAAAAAGCTGTGAATAAGGCGATTTCTTTTATCTCTTATCTCTTCAAGTAAATTGCTAATTTGGGAATCTGGAAAAGATTTGCTTAATGTCTTAATAAGTACACCCATTGTCTTATCGTAGAAGTTGTTTTCATCTTTTTGATTCCCAATAATTCCAAGCACCGCCAAAAGATGTGTTTCAAACGATTGCACTTCCGAGACTGCCGCGCCAAGCGACGCAAACAGGGTAAGGTCATTTTTACGGCCCTGCCACTGATAGGAATACTTGTCACCTACAAAAAGAAATTGATTTGCGTCTTTTGTCATTATTATACCAACATAACGGAGCCGCGACTGAGGCGCCCCGTGTAACGGGATCGGTTCAAGTCGCTTGTTCGGCCGCCGCAGGCGGTTGAGCAAGCGACTTTCAGGCGCGGCTCTGCCACGTCCGTCTGGATGCAATGGTTGGATGCTTTACGTCCTCCAAATAAGGCCAGCTCAAAAGTCTTGAAGAAGCAATCAACATCTTCGAAACCTATGTCGCGGAGCCACTGGCACTGTCTTTCGACTGGGGTTGGAATATTCTCCTTCTTGTCCTGATAGTATGCCTCTTCAATTTCGTGCATTGTAATATTGGGCCTATTATTTGTAATGAATCGTTGCATATGGTCGAGAAAGAAGCTGTCAAAAAGTTTACCAATTGAAACGGTTGCTGATCTTACTTGATCGAAATTTAAAAAAAGACCACCATCGCTGAGAAGTCCGTGGATCTCGGCATATAAATTCCTTTTTCTTTCATCCGATTGATGGTGGATGGCAAACCCTGACACAATAATATCAAAAGGCTTTTCCATCTCTATTCTGTTAATCCATGCAGATGTTGCGAAGTCTATATTGATGATCGTTGCCCGTTTATCGCTACCGATCCGGTTACGTAATTTTTCCAACATAGGTTCAGAGAAGTCAGCAAAGATGATATGAGCTGTGGGGTATTCATCAAGCAGCAGCCTACCTAGAATACCGTCTCCACATCCCAGGTCAATAATCTTGGATGGCATAGGGCGCCACGCATTTACAATCTTACTTATTATTTCTAACTGTAAATTTGTTCCAGGAATTGCCCCTCGGACTCCTTCTACATAAGTTTGTGCAATCTTCTTAGTTTGCCATTTGCTCTTTTTTTCATTCATCTGTATTTTCCATCCAACATTGTTTATATGGATCGGTGATAATATTGCAAACGCCGACAGCGCGGTCGGCATAATGCTCCAGAAAATATTTATATGATGATGACCTAATAGACCAATATTAATAGATTTTCAACAAATATTGTCTATTTTGCTGAAATACTATACGGATCGGCATAATATCCTGACCCATTTACCAGTAGTTATCAATTCCAGATATATTTGATGAGTACTATTTGAAATAGAGCATGACATTAAGCTCTGCAAAAATCTCTCTTTCAGGAAGAACATCATATTTTTATTCCTTTGTTGTGATCATCCCTGCCTCAAGTGTACATACTTTCCGCTATCCCCTGCCGGTAAAATATCTCGTCGTATTGGGGCCGGGTGGTTACCGTGCTTACAAAACGCACCATTTTTACCATAATACTCAAGTTTATTGACAATAATAGTCTGATCGATAGCTAAGTCTCTTAGCTAAAATATCCTTGACAATAGAACATTTGTTCTATTATGATTTAGGCCATGGAAAACAAACGCACCATAAAATCCGTGGCGCAGAAGATCGCCGATTTCCGCAGCAGCCAGCATCGCATGCCCACCTTTGAGGAGATGCTCGTTCTGCTGGAAGTCCGTTCCAAGAGCGTCGTCAGCTTCTGGGTGAACAAACTCCTGGCGGCAGGCATCCTGGAGAAGGATCAAAAGGGCCACCTGACGTTTGTAAACCTCCTAAGCGGTGTTCCCTTGGCCGGTAACGTATCCGCCGGGTTCCCTTCCCCGGCGGAAGAAGAACTGCGCGATGTGATTTCCTTTGATGAATACCTGATCACCAAACAGTCCCAGTCTTTTTTATTGAAGGTAGATGGAGATTCCATGACTGGTGCCGGGATCATGCCGGGCGATCTGGTGCTGATCGAAAAAGGCAGAGAACCGAAAACGGGCGATATTGTCATTGCCGAGGTGGACGGAGCGTGGACCATGAAGCATTTTCACAAGAGAGGCCAGGAGATTTACCTCGAAGCAGCCAACCCGAAGTATCCCCGGATTAAACCACAAGCAGAACTGCGCCTGGGCGGTGTCGTTACGGCCGTCGTCAGGAAATACCATACATAATGTATCATTATGACCGAACAGCTCTTCAGCCTTCATTCCTGGCCGCGGGCCATTGCCCATGTTGACGGCGACGCCTTTTTTACATCTTGTGAAGAGGCCATTCACCCGGAACTGAGAGGGAGAGCGATCATTACCGGCGGTGAACGCGGCATTGTCGCCTGTGCCAGCTATAGTGCTAAAAAACTTGGTATCAAGCGAGGTGTGCCTTTACATGAAGCAAGGAAAATTTGTCCGGAGTTGATTATCCTACCTTCCGATTACGAGACCTATAGTCTTTTTTCCCAACGGATGTTCGACATTATCCGCCGTTTTACCCCCGACGTGGAAGAATATTCCATTGACGAGGCGTTTTCCGATATTACCGGCATGCGTCGGGTATTACATTCGTCATACGAAGAAATCGCCGCTAACATGAAAAAACAGATTGAAAAGGAGCTGTCCATAACCGTTTCCGTCGGTCTGAGCATTACAAAGGTATTGGCAAAGGTAGCCTCCAAGTATCAGAAGCCGGCAGGCCTAACCATCATTAAAGGCCGGAACATCGCCCACTATCTGAATGATCTGCCGGTGGAAAAGATCTGGGGGGTCGGCCCGGCTACGACCAATTATCTGCATAAGCTAGGCATTCGCACGGCGCTGGCCTTTGCCCAGTTGCCGGAAAAAACGGTTTTGCAGAAATTTACCAAGCCCGGCGTGGAAATCTGGCAGGAGCTGCGCGGCAAATCGGCCTATCCGGTAACAGCCGGGGGAAAGAGTTCCTATGCCTCCATCAGCAAGACAAAGACATTTGCACCGCCCACCTCCAATGCTGAATACCTGTTTGCCCAGCTCATGCGCAATATGGAATCGGCCTGCATCAAGGCCAGGCGTTATTCATTGGCACCGAAGAAAATTGTGGTGTTTCTGAAAAAACAGAATTTCGAGACGATGGGCAGCGAAGCGGCGCTCACGCGGCCTTGTGCCTGTCCTCTGGAATTTTCCGGCATCATTCATGAACTGTTTGACGTCTGTTATTGCCCCCGGGATGTTTATCGGGCCACCGGGGTTGTTTTGTTCGATTTAGAGGCGGATGCCAATATCCAATACACTTTATTTGATAATCCCATCCAAGCAGAAAAGATAAAAGCCCTTTACGGGGTGGCCGATGAGCTGGGGCAGAAATTTGGCAAGCACACGGTGCATCTGGGGAGTTCCCATCTGATTGACGCTCTGGGCAAGGGACGCAGGGGAGCGTCTACGGTCCGGGAGCAGACGAAGATGCTGGGGGAAACAAATCGCCGTCACTTGGGGGTGCCGCTGTTGCATGTGAAAATATAGGGGCGGGAGTGAGCTTTGTTCACCAAACAAACGCCTCTGAATAATCTTGATGCTGTAAATTATTGTTTGAAAGGTGCAAGGAAAAAATCACCCGGAGCGCAGCGATCGGCTGTATTGCTCTTGTTCTGCGTTTACTTAGAAAGTTCTTCTGCCAGTTTCATAGCTTCCCTAATTATTTCAATATTCTCTTTTACTTCTTTAGATGTTGCAACAACGCTAATTTCTCTCCCGTTACTTCTAACCCTAGATTCAATTCCTGCATCCTCAAATTTTTTATTAATAGTTTCTATGCTATCATTTTCTATTTTTATATTAAAATGTACATGACTTCCTTTCCTTGGATGAAACCACGCAAAGTTATTGCCAGTGGAACCAACCGCAATATGATTTTTATTATAAGTAATTCTTATTTCAGGATTTATTTCTTTTATAATTGCGGATATTTCATCAAATACACTTAATGATTTTTCATTTGATCTTTGTTCCCAGTATTTTCTATCAACTTGTATTGCGGTTCCTTGTTCCTCTTCATCTGTTGGCTCCATAATATCTAATACTTTTATGAAATTAAGAAATAAATTATTTCCCATTGTAGTACAGTTTAACTGAACAGCTATAATAGGGACGGATTTATTTAGTAGGTTTATAATATTAAAAAATCTGTTTGTAATATCTTCTGCTACAATTACAGCTCTATGTTCCAAAGAAGGATAACGTCGTCTTTCAATATCCCAGTACTCTATTGTTCTAATAATATGGCTTTCATCTAATTTCCCAAGCATTAATTCAATCTCATATCTTACGCCGCTTTCTGGGTTATACATTAAGAAATCAATTCTGCCTCCAGAAGCTTGTTTTTTTTCTCTTTCAATTATAGCTAAATCTCCTAATCCAAGAATGGAAGGATCTTTTTCAACCTGTTCCTGTAACCACTTTTCGTCTTTGCCTGTATCTTTAAGCTTTACTTGCTGCAGTTTTTGATACTGGAAGTCCATATATTCTCCTTTCAATTATGCGCCGAAGGCATCCGCAGAACGAAAAAATCACCCGGAGCGTAGCGATCTGGTGTATCGACTTTGTTATCTGTCGACTGCTTTAGTCATATTTGTGAAAATAATTTCTTCTGGGATTGATGTATCTGCAAACCATATTTCATCAAGGCCCTTTGGCATACCATTTGGATAGGCCAATCTCAATCCCTCCCACATAAATCCATCATTCATCAATGCAACATCGTCTGATTCCACGAGTAGTACGGTGTTTTTGTTTTTGGCTTTATAGAGAGATAACTTATCAATTTTTTGATCAAGCTGTTTTTTCAATCTACTTGGAAATGATTGGTCCTTAGGTGCCATACGACCAAATAGTAGTCCATTACGGTTGCTATTTTTTTTCATGACACGAAATTCAAACGGAATTCCAATTGCACTCCGAACGATATGCGACCCCATCTCAAGTTTGGGCGCTTCATTGAGCAACCAGTCACGAACAGCAGACGTAATTTCTGACCAGTTTTGTCCAGATTGGATTGCCTCATACGGAAATGTCACAGAAAGCCTAAATGGCAGTTTAGAATTGAATTCATCTTCAAGCGCTTCTACAACACGTAAGAACCTAGCCGAGTCTCTTCGCTGATTCGGGATGGTATCTACACTACTGTGTTCGATAGCCAAAGAACCAGCAATTGCATCGATATCAGATGACTGTCTGTTTCTCTTATCCGGCCAGTCAGTTACCGTGATTCCTGGTCTTCCGTTTTTAGATAAATATTCAACAAAGCGACCAATTAGCTCTTTATCGGTTAATTTGGAGTGAATTTTTGCCGCTGTATTCATTCAAATTCCTCAGATAACAATTAATATACCCACCAGGTATTTTTTGATTTTTTGTTATCTTTATACTCTCTTTAAAAGAGAATCAAAAGGAATAATATGTATAAAATCAACAGAAATAAAATTATGGCACTGGGCTTTTCGTGGTAATAAGGACTAAGAGCTCGGTAGATAATTTATCAGAAATTTGTCCAGTGTTAATAAGACCGACATTAATGAATACTGCTTGAAACAGATTATCGCCCAGAAAATTCCCCACCGCTTGACTTCAGGAAGGCATGGTTGCCACTGATTCACGAATACATAAGACCATGAAATATGCATCTTTCAACCCATACTCAGTGACTTTGTGAGATCAGTTCTGCTCTCGACTTGTATTTGCTATCGTGAAGGTGTGATAAGTAAAAATGAAATGCGCCGTTTATTGTCTCCACTTACTACTCGTTAAAAATACAAAAGTCGAAAAACAATAAATACTATTTGTAACATGCAGTTTAATGAGGCACGAAAACCACAAATAATGTCAACATGTTCTTATTGCTGCTGACTATCTGGTGGTAATAAGATGAGAACAATAACAACTAATAACCAATCAATATATCCTTTTCATATCCACATTTTTCACATTTATATGTTGACTTTGTTCTTTTCCCACCATATCCAGATGATCCGCTTATCCCGGACAAATCTACACTACTTTCTCCAGACCCGTGAACTGAAGCATCGGAAATCCTACATGAAGATGCACAAGATGATGTGTAATCTACAGTTGAAGTTGTAATATCTGAACCACTTCCAATCGATGTTAGAGGCACTTCGGTTTCATATATTAGATTCATATTACTGCCACATTTTCTACATACATGCTCATTGATTTGTATCATGCTCTATTTAACCTCACATTCTCTAGAATCATTATCAAAATTAAACTTCCTTGCAGAACTCTCGCCTATCATTCTTGATACTTGAATAATTATAGAAAAATCACGATCATCAAATTGCTTTACCAGCTTTTCATAATTATCATATAAGTAATATGCAGCTCCAGTTGTGCCCATGTCATTTATACCGGCAATAACAAAAATTGTCTTTCCATCATGATTTAGATTTGAAATCTTAGTTATTATTCCATAATCGTGATCTTCTGTAATTTCTACATATTGATAATGATTGTCAGAGTATTTTTTAATTATGGCGTTACCTTTATCTGAAAAAAAGAATTCAAATTTATTTCTATAATCTTTCAAAAGCATTTCCGTTACCCTATTAGTCAGTCCACCAATAGAAATAAAATTTTTTTTGAAATATTCATTTATATTATCAAATGATTTGACAACATTAATTTTATCGTGTCGCTTTCCGGCTTTAATTAATAAATTATATAAGTAAGGTAATGCCATAGCGTCACCTGTTCCTACAACTCTATCAGTACCAACAATAAATTTACCTTGATAATTTTGTAATCTGTGCTCGGTATTCTTTAGTTCAGTAATAAATATTATACACTCTTCATCTCCATCGTACATCGCTCCTAGTAATCGGCTTAATGCTGCCCTAATAAAGGTATTTTTTAACCAAGGGACAAAAAATGTATAAGCGAGATAGATTATGAGACTTAAGACAGCCCCAATTAGTGCCCATAAGAAAGGCTTATCTTTCATAGGATATAAGTTGACTTCCAATCCGAAAATTACGCCAAAAATCAGCCCATAAAACATAAACCTATATTTTTCTTGTTTTAATAGATCATGAATTTTTAGAAGAAAGAATTTCATATAGAAATATTATTGATTGGATATTAAATATTTAACTTGTCATTTATCCTACATCTCCCCCTCTATGAGTGCTTTTCCACGGGAGGAAAATTCAACTGCTGACGCACACAATATTATAGGAACATTTATCACGATTTTCGTATGAAAGCTATGATGTTATTTAAATTTATTAAGTTAATAACTTCAGGAAGCATGGTTGCCACTCCATCACTAAAAAATCATCCACAAAATAATGCAACTTTTAAATCGATGAACTAGCCCCCAAATGAATCGGACACCTTGCAAGTGGAAATAAGTTGTAGAAATAGATATAGTTCTATGACTGCAACCAGAAAGAAGGTGTTTATGGGAATGGTAGAAGTAGTCGTTGGCGTGCAGCGCAGACGGCGTTGGTCAGCCTCGGAAAAGCGATCCATGGTGCAGGAAGCAGAGCAATCGGGGATGAGTATTTCAGCAGTAGCTCGGAAATATGGTATCCACGCCAACCAGTTGTTTCGTTGGCGAAAGCTTGTGGAAGAAGGTGCTTTGTCAGCAGTAGGGGCCGACGAAGCGGTTGTTCCTGCCTCGGAAGTTCGTGATCTCAAGAAACAAATTCGGGAACTGGAGCGCCTTTTGGGCAGGAAGACCATGGAAGTGGAGATACTGAAGGAGGCTGTCCGGATTGGCCGTGAAAAAAAACTGATCTCGCGAGTACCATTGCTGCCGGAGGACGATACCCCATGAAGACGATAGCCGATACTTTGGAAGTTTCTCGTTCCTGGCAATATGAGAAACTGGAGAAAAAGGTCATTTATTCCCGAAGGCGGTACTACGAGCGAAAGGACGATGAAACCTTTCTGCTTTTGATCCGTCAAATTGTCGATGACCGTCCCACTTATGGCTATCGAAGGATCACGGCGCTCATTAACCGGCAGAGAATAGAACAGGGCCTGGCCCGAATCAACCCCAAACGGATTTATCGTCTGGTAAAGATGCACGGGCTGCTTCTGCCGAGATATTCGGGTAAACCGACCCGAACCCATGATGGCAGAATCATCATGAACCGAAGCAATCTGCGTTGGTGTTCCGATGGTTTTGAGATTGCTTGCTGGAACAAAGAACGAATCAGGTTGGCCTTTAGTATGGATTGCTGTGACAGAGAAATCATGAGTTATGTGGCCACGACTGGCGGTATCTCCGGGGATATGATTCGCGATTTGATGGCGGAATCGATTGAATCCCGTTTCGGGAGTAGAAGCCGTCTTCCTCACCGGATACAATGGCTCAGTGACAATGGGCCTGCCTATATTGCAAGAGAAACAAAGAGCTTTGCTCAAATGGTGGGTCTGGAGGTTTGTACGACGCCTTTTTACAGTCCGCAATCGAATGGGATGGCGGAATCCTTTGTGAAGACTTTCAAACGGGATTATGTGCATATTAATAATCTGACGGATGCCGCAACCGTTATGAATCAATTGCCCGGATGGTTCACAGATTACAATGAAAATCATCCGCATAAAGGCTTGAAAATGTTATCGCCCAGGGAGTATAGGAAATATCAAATTAAGTTAGAACACTGTCCGGTCAAATAGGGGCAACTCCAATCGAATTCAATGTGTTTGCCAAAGTGGTTATGGTAAAGATTAGGTATTAAGAGCGTATGTTTGTCTTTATCTTGGTTTCATTTGGCAGGAAGCAAATCTTGGTTCGGAATCGTCTTTATACTTGCTGTCAACAACATTCCATCCATCTACACATTAGCACTACACCCAATAGTTTGAATCCATACAATAAGCGTTTCCTCCAAAGAAAAACCCCCGAGTATATTCGGGGGCAGTAAATAAATTATTTTGAATATTAACTAATGAACTATTTGCTTGATGGTATTGTGCAGTTTAATGTGCTTCTCCATAATGAAGATCGGCGGAGAGGATTTCAGGCTCTCCGTGCAGGCATTATAGAAGCTCCACATATTGCGGGGCTGGAAGTCATCATAACGCGGCCTTAACCATTCGCTCTTCAGTACTGTCATCTGCCGGGGACTGACAATATTATTGCCAAACAGCACGCCCATCAGCTGGAAGGCTTCCATATCTTTCATTGGCAAGGCTTTAAACGCTTCAACATCCGCCACAATCTGTTCATAGTTTGTCTGGCTTTTATAAATTGTAGCAATGGCTGTTTCCTCAAGTTCGGCCCAGACATTTTTGGTGTGTTTTTTCATTACCACAATCTCACCTTTCAGGGCCAGATTATCGCAGACAAGCACTGTCGCTCCTATGGCCATGCCAATAGCCATCGACCGGTCGTAGGAATTACGAAATGCGATAGATAATCCCAGATCGGTTTTCTCGTTTTTAAACTTCAAAACAGCAAACAGTTGGTTGCCATTCCGTGCTATGCCGTAATTCTCACCAATCAGGACATAATCCCGCAAAATATCCTGGCTGATAGTCAACAATCTGTCAGCCAAGTGATAATGGCTGACCGGCATATAGCTTTCTGTTGCCTCCGGCATGGCGACAAGGTCAAGCTGCTCTCGCGTGACCAACACGCCGCCCCGATGCATTAACATCTGATTCATGTGATTCCTCCTTTCGATTTTTTCTTTCCTGTTTCCGGATTTCCCTGTTGATCATCCGGTTTACCAGTACCGTCATCGGCACTCCCAGATCCTTCGCAATTCTGTAAAGAGCCGGAATCAACGCTTCGTTAATTTTAGGGCTGTACATCGTTTTCTCTCCTTCCTTTAGCTGCAAAAACAAACCACCTAGAACAATCGAGTTTCCTTCCCGTGTGAGGGTCCGTGTCCATCAAATCAGCAAAGGTTTTCCAGCCCTTCAGAGAAAAACACCGAATATCGCCCTGTCCTTCATATTTTTTGACCTTGACGGCATAGACTTCCGAAAGTCCAAACAATCGCGGATCGACGCTCCCAGGATCGATAAATATCCATGACATAAACACCTCCCGTGCTTTGCTGTTAAATATTAAAGATTGGCTGGTTTTTGATGGTTGTCCGATGCGTTAATAGATAGAGCCGTTCATCTTATATGAATCGGCTGTTTTTTGATCTTAAGCAGCTATATAACTGTTATGACAGGCTGGCTTTATTAAACTGATGCGGCCATTTCCCCGCCATTGTGCGCAATTCTTTTCATACTCACAATCACCGCACAGAAAAGACTTCTTGGGGAAATATACTTCGGCTTTAATCCCTTTTAATACTTCACTGACCAGGTGAAAAAGCCAGATATAGTCGCTTTGTTTTCGGGCAACGCCTTCTATTATATTCAACTTGGGCGTTCTGGTCTTAACAAAATTGACAACCTTGAGCTTCTGCGGTTCCCGGCCAAAGAGCATCCGGTAAACATAACTGTAAATGCTCAGTTGCAGCATGTCTTCCAGATCATCGGAAGCCATGGCCCTTGCAGAAGTTTTAAACTCGGTCAAAACATCACTGGTCTCGACAAGATCAATAAAGCCCTCCAGCGGCACTGTCAAGGTTTGTCCGGTGACAGGATTGACCAAGGGAATCCGAAAAGGAACCTCCGATTCCACAACCCCGTTTAAAGGCGAGTGATAATAAAGGCTGATCAATTCTCTGGCCAAAAGAAGAAGTTTCTGTTCGTCTTCCCCGTCCTTGTAACGGATTTCATCTTCGCATTTTTGGCAGAACCAGTCGGCTTTCAGAATCCTGTACAGATCATCAAGCGATACTTCCTTCTTCTGTTTCCGATGCTTGTGTAACCAGTCAATCGTGGAATGAATAACGCTTCCAAAAGCAAGTCCTGAAGACTTGAAGGGCTTGGGAAGCCTGTCCACATACTGAAACCGGTATTTCAGGCTGCACATCAGATAAAGATTAATCTGGCTTGCCGAGAGGTGATCAATTTCATATCTGACCATTGCTAGCACCTCCCCTCTCCATACCCAGCCGTTTTTCAATTTCCCGGCTGGCCTCCATTTTCGTCACCTTTTTAAGATTGTCCACACTGAAGGCGTTCTTCAGTTCATCATGAGCTGCATCGCCTTCAATGCCCTGTCCCGCCAGCAGACGGAACAAATAACGCTTCTGAGCATCGGTCATGAGCTGGTAGTTTTCCCCGGATTTGTTATCTTTCTTCTCTCCGTTAGCCCCTCCGTTGCCCCCGTTTCTCTGATTTGATGTCTTTCCTTCTTTTTGAGAATCTGAAGATACTTCATTTTTTACTGTCATCTTCAGCCTGAAAAGAAGCTCCCCGGAATCTGTCCGGAACTCCAAAACCTTGTAATTTTTCCCGTCCATAACAATACCTCCTTTGTTTTTTAAAGTACTGCCTTCAGCCTAGCAATTGAGGAAAGGCCAACAAGGAGGCAGGATTTGAGTATTTGGGCAATTTTACACGGCATAACCGGGGAATATTTCATGATTGATTTTCTGGACAGGTTTTCACCGCTTTTGCCCGTTTTATTGCGGGATATTATTAAGAAGTGAAAAATAACAGTAGCTCCATTACCCCTTTTGCCGTAACCGACTTTCGCAATTCCCGAAAGGTTTTTGGCATCAAGGACAGGGATCGTGCCGGCCACATGTATATTCTTGGAAAGACAGGCACGGGAAAATCTACTCTGATTCAAAACATGGTCTGTTCTGATATTCGGCGTGGTCATGGCGTGGCTCTGGTTGATCCTCACGGAGATCTGGCCGAGGCTGTTTTAAGGCTCATTCCCAAACGGAGAATCAAGGATGTTATATACTTCAATCTGGCGGACACTGACTACCCCATCGCCTTTAATCCTCTGGAAAAAGTCGGAGAGGGAAATTATCACTTGATTGCCTCCAGCCTCATTACGGTTTTCAAAAAAGTCTCCGGCGATTTCTGGGGGCCCCGGATGGAACATATACTAAGAAACTCCATTCTGGCTCTTCTGGAACAGCCTCAAAGCACGCTTCTGGACATTCTCCTGCTTCTGACGGACAAATATTTCAGGGGCAATATAATTAGCAGAATAACCAATCAGGTTGTGCAAAACTTCTGGCTGCTGGAGTTTGAAAAATACAGCGCCTGGCTGCGTTCCGATGCCACTGCTCCCATACTGAACAGAATCGGCCAGTTCCTGTCTTCGCCACTTGTGCGCAACATCGTGTGCCAGCCCAAAAGCGCCTTCAATCCCAGGGAGATTATGGACGAAGGAAAAATCCTCATCGTCGATTTATCCAAAGGCAAGATTGGCGAAGACAATTGTTCGTTGCTTGGTTCTCTTCTGGTTATCAAACTGCAATTAGCAGCCCTGAGCCGCGCAGATATGCCAGAAGAAAACAGACGTCCTTTTAACCTGTTCATTGACGAGATTCACAGTTTTTTGACTATGAGTTTTATCGACATTTTGTCGGAAGCACGCAAATACAGGCTGTATCTGGTCCTGAGCCATCAGTATATCGAACAGCTTGATGAGAGAGTGCGGGCAGCAATTATTGGCAATGTCGGGACCATCATTTCTTTCCGCGTGGGCGCGGAAGACGCAAAGTTTTTGGCTGAAGAGTTTTATCCCACCTTCAGTGAGACTGATTTTGTCAATCTTCCCAATCATTATATTTATCTTAAAATGATGATTGACGGCCATACATCCAGTGCTTTTAGCGCTATCACTTTACCCCCTGCACAATCGAATAAAACTTATAAAGATGAAATCATGAAACTTTCCAGAAATAATTATGGAACTTCAAGGAAAGATGCAGAGCGAGAAATATTGTTTGCGAATGAACAAAATAAAAAAGTGCCGCCGGATAATCAGGCAACACTTTTTTAAAAACATTTTATATAAATGCCGGTTGGATGTTTTGGTATCAAAGTTTTACTGCGGCGCTACTTCCTTCCAGTTAGGCAGAGGCAGGCGGATATTTAAAGCTTCAGTGCGCTGGGTCGTATAGCCGTTGCTGTCGGTAATAGCTAAAGTAATTTGGTAGAGGCCGTTAGTTGCATAAGTAACCATCGGTGCGGCAACAGCTACTGCGGAATTGGGCGAGCCGCCGGTAAATGTCCATTGGTAGTTAGCCAGAGGACAGGTGGCTTCCGCCCCGCCAGACTGGAAACATTTAACGGTTGCGTTAAAGACTGTCTTTTCGTCAACCGAAGGATTGGCCGGAGCCCAGTAAATATCCAAGATGGTGGGATACTGATGCTTGGGAGTGGTGAAAGAGGCGTTAGCATCGGAAGGGTCAATCCAGTCGGATTCAGCATCATGGTTATCCCAGACTTTCAACCGCCAATAGTAAGTCTGGTTATAGGCTAGTTTTCCCGGACCAGTGGCATAAGCGTTAGACGTAGAAGTTAACTTGCCAGTATCAATCACTGTGCCGGGGTCCGAGAACCCGGGGTTGGTGGCCACCTGGATGCGGTAGGCGCTCTGGATATCGCCTGCATCCGGATCAGTGAAGGTCCAGGAGAAAGTAGCCGCCGGGCCAGCAGAACGATAGTCCGGCTGGGAAGCGGCTAAATTGGTAGCACTGGGAGCAGAGTTGCAGTCTTGAGTGCAATCCGAAGCGCAGGAGGAACAAGTTTCCGAGCCATTGCAGATACTATCACCGCAAACAGGAGGACAATCCGCTGTGCCGGTTTTGTATGGTCCGGCAATGGCATTGCCCACAGAACCGCCAGGAAGCACCACCGTCGAACTGCCATCTTTATTGAAAAACTTATTAGTACCGGTGATAAAACCGCTTGCACTTGCCCCTCCCCAACTATCCATTAAAGAATAAGTATAAGTATAATTTCCTAAAACTTTTGCCACGTAAGCAACGTACATATTGTCCGGAGCAGTCGCATCAGTAAATGAGCAAGCATTGCCCGAGCACATTTGACTGTACGGCAAGGAGATTAGCGCCCCAACATCAGGAGCTGTGTTATAGACACCGGGGTCGCATGAAGAAGTATTTGATGAAGCGCAACCCCCTCCTCCTGTCAGCCATCCATTACCCACCTGATTTTTTATACCCAAAAACCAACTGTTAAAAGTTCCCTGATCGCTGCTCGCAGGCAAGGTAAAACGATAAATACTAACGGACTTGCTAGCTTCGCTGCTATAATCGGGCATCGGTTGATAGCTGCTTGCAACCGGAGAAGTTCCATAACAATTATTGCCGCGCTTGGCCGACTGGCTGTAGGTCCAGTAAGATGAAACGGGTGAAGCGCAGTTTGTATCCACATAGCGCTTATCTCTGCTGTTTAAAGCATCGACAGTCACAACCTGAGAACAGGATGTATTTCCCCACCCATCAGAAGTCTCATTGGCACAATACGTATAATACCGGTAGTAATAATCTGGCCGGGGATTATAGAAAGTAGTTGAGATTTGAAAGGCGCAAGCATCTGTTGGCGACACTAAGGTTGCACCAACACTGCTCTCTTCGCCACATCGACCGCTATAGACTTCAAGTGCAGAGCCGTTTCGTTTTTCCCAACGACATTCTCCGTCTGATATTAAAAAATTGTTATCGCCAAAAATTGGAGAAAGCGCTGTTCCTACTATGCGTTCAAATATAGCTAGTGGACCATTCAAAATACTCCCTATTAGACTACCGAAAAAATCAACTACACCGCCTGCTTGAGCAACTCTAAAAGGGGCGACAGCAATGAGCAACGCCAGAATCAATAGGAGAAATGGCTTGTATCGAAAAGCTTTGGACATTTTTATTTATCATAACACATTTTATGATGCATAAACTTGTGGATAACTTTTAAACAATGAAAGAGCTCGTAACCTTGACGAAACTGCCGCGTTAATCTATATTTTTATTGAATCAACTGATTACCTGAAACAGCAAATAAATTACATGTATTTAAAGATAGATCCATTTGGTGTCCAGATTTACGGCAAAAGCTTAGGGGACGCATGGTTGAGCCTTGTCGCTGCTATTATTAAACATGGCAATGTTTGCTTTGATGAAAAAAGAAAAAGAATCGCCCTGCAAAATGTGAGGATACAAATAAACAGACATTCGGTTTCCGATAAATTAATTGAAGAATTAGGCGATAAAAAAAATCTGAAAGAAATAATTGATCTAACATTTAAAGACAGAAAAATGCGAGATTGCGACGTTGTGCCTTCTTTTAAAATTGGAGCCAAGAGCTACTATCAAAGAATAAAGGAAGGCCAGATGGACGAGTTTATTATTAAAAGATTGTGCCTCATACCAGAAAGCAAAAAGGCTGTAATGGTTTTCCCCACACGGCAAGACTACAGAGCCGTTCTAAAGAATCCATGGGACGACTATTTACCTTGTATAGTTGCTCTCCAATTCAGATTGATCGAGGCGAAAGGATATTGGAAAATTAATACGGTCTTTTTTTGCAGGTCGATTGATTCTTTCCAAAAGTTTCACGGAAACTTGATTGCTATTTCAATGCTGAGTCACAAAATAATGAACTCCCTGCATAGAAAACTAAAGAAGAAAATCATCATGAACAGTATGGACGGCTTCATTACGGATGCCCATATTTACGGCGAAAACATCAAAGCTGCTAAAAAATTATATAAAAAAGCTAATTCAATAATATGGTAAAACTCATTGGCGCAAAACATAATCATTACAGAATTGAAAACAAAGAGAACGAAGATGTTAAATTGCTTAAAACATTAGACGGTATTTTTGTTGAAAAAAGAGGATACATTGTTAAATTGCCGCCTGCCAATTCTTCTGTCGTCTGCTGCATGTCGGGAGGCGGAGATTCGGTGGCAAATATTTTCATCCTCTTAAACGAGTTTAAATATAAGGTTCATCCCTTTTTTATCAATCGCGGTCAGTCGGCATATGAGTGGGAGAAAAAGGCTGTTGAATATTATGATAATATTTTTACCACGCGATTTCCGGGACAATATCACCGGACGCTGGAAATAAAAGCCGACACACCGGCAAAAGAGTACAAAGATGATCTGCGAGAAGTAAAAAAAGACATGGCGGATAAAGAGTTTTCAAATCACATTTCTTATCCGGCCAGAAACTCGATTATATTCTTGACCGGAATGGAATACGCTTATTCTCTCCGAAAAAATGGAATATTTGTTAATACCCTGTTTTCCTCTCATCTGGCCAGCGACGCTTCCTTCCACTGCTCCCAAACATGGCAAAGAATAATGAACCTGGAAATGTGCCACATATTGCATGACTGGACCTTTCAATTTGTCTCCTTGCCAATCGAAACTGCCCTGGACAATTATTTTGACAAAGACATTTTTATCAAATACTGCCAGGAAAATGACCTTGAGTTAACGCAGACGCGGACATGCGTCAAAGATACAAAAATACAATGCGGCACTTGCCCCTGCTGCTGGGACAGAAGAAGAAGTTTTTTAGAAGCAGGCATTGACGACAAAACGGAATATGCAGCCCCCTATCCCCCAAAACCCGGCACTTACTATTAAACATTTAACAATAATGAAAAAAGAAATTGAAGTAAAAATTGAAATACCGAAAAATAAAAAAGCAGAGCTTGTCAAAAAAATAATCTACGATTTAAAAGCAAAGCAGTTGCCTGCTGTCAGCCAGAAAACCTATGGATTTTTTACTCCCGACGGTCTGTCGATTAAAAATGGAGTTTTCCCACGGATAAGAGTCGATAACGGACTTTCCACGATGACCATTAAGGTTAAAAGAAAGCAGGAAAGCAACTATTTTCAAAGAAACGAATACACCATAAGCATAGATCATTTTAAAAATGGTGTAGCAATACTGAAAGCATTAGGATACACGGATTGCAGGTTTTTTTCCAAAACAAGAATCCCCTTTTCCTGGAAAAAGAATGTTGAGCTGGCACTAGATCATGTGTCGGGTCTGGGTTATTTTCTGGAAATAGAATCATCACCCAAAGTAATCGAAAAAACCATAAAGCTTTTAGGACTGGAAAATGAAAAAAGAATAACCAGGGCTTATCTTGGCCTGATTGAAGAAAATAAAGTTAAATAAAAATATGTTTCTTTACATCGGCGGCATTCCCGGCGTAGGAAAATCAACCATCATACGTAGCCTTGAGATTAAAGCCGCTAAAGAAAATATCAAGGTCGAAAAAATGGCTGGCACACCTATTTTATGTAAACTCGCCGGACTAAAAACCGCCGAAGCATTGCGCCGCCTATCCGAAGAGAAGCGAGAAAAATTACGGCCACGAATGTACGACATTATCCACGAGACCTTAAGGCAAAAACCCGACACGCTGTGGATTTTTGACGGGCACTTTTGTTATTTTGATTGGAATGGCAAAGAATTCGGAACAAGGCCCATTCAATCATGGGATAAAGAATTAATGATGGGGATCATCGTTTTAACGGCTCGACCGGAAACAATTTTATCAAGAAGAATGAAAGACAGGCGGCCGGACAGAAAGCTTAGTCTTGATTTCATTAAAAAAGAAATAAAAAAGGAGGCCGAAATTGCAAAGCTTCAGGCTGAAACTTTAGAAAAACCACTAATATTTATTGCCAACGAAGATGGCAAGGCCGGAGAGAATGCAGAAAAAATATTGCAATTGATTAAAAAGAAAAAAGCCCGATCCTGTTTGGCTTAAGACCAAACGAATCGGGCAAGAGCGCAAAATATTAATTTATTTCAAGTCAAGGTTATATTCCATTGGCTTGTCGTTGCGCTGAAAAATGAACTTCAATTTGCCTTTTATGGAGGCGGGTTCTTTCACCTTAAAACACAGGAACCCTTTTAAACCGTCCTCTGTAATTTTGCCAAGTTTCAACAGTTTCCCATTGTCTCCTTCAACACCAATATCCTGCTTTATCTGCTCGTTTATTTTGTAAGAATGGTACGCCGAAATCGGTGCGCCTACATACAGGCCGAAAAACCACCAAAAAACACCTTTTGCAACCATATCTCTCTTCAAAACTTTGTAGACTTCTTCAGGCGACATCGGGGTAATATTATCGCCGCCCTCGGTAATTAAAGAAACTTCGGTTAATGATGTCTCTGTGCTGCATCTAACTCTCGCCGCAACAGGCAATATTTCATTTTCCAACAGATTTTCATCAAAAAACTTTTTAACTTCATCCTCGTTAGTAACGGGATAAACCGTTATCGTAATTCCCTCATCAGCCTTAGTGGCTAATTTATCCGCAGTTGTTAAGGAGGAGGGATTGATCAAGTTGGGCATAACACCCTTGGCGCTATATGTAGCGCACCCTGATAGCGTCAGAATCACAGACACTGCCGCTAAAACCATAAATGTAAAAATTCTTCTCATACTATCCCCTCCTTTCAAAGCAGATTTTTTATATTGTTAAGGTTCTTTAATGGATTTTTTACAAGGAAGATTACTCTTGAAAATGGGTCAGCTTTAGAGAGTATATCCAAGCTTAGCTCCTTGTTATATTGAAGCAAATTATAAATATCCTGTCAAGATGCGGTGCGGTTTTTCAAGTAATGCTTAAGTTCACCTGATCAATGCAAACGGCTAGCTATTATGCTTCCTTCCTTAAAAGAAACCTGGGAAGCCAACGAGGAACAAGATCCGCATATTTCCGGTAAACATCACCAAAATGTCTGTGAAGATATGGCTCCTCAAACTTTCCAATATAGATGACTGAAAAACGGATAAAGATAAGCAACCAGAGAAGGTCCAATAAAGAACTGTATATTAGCGCTTCGCCAAACAGCACAATGAAAAGCGCCCACATCATGGGATGGCGAACCTGGCTGAACGGGCCGGAGATAACCAGCGTTGTTGGTTTAAAGAAAGGCACAACCGAACCCAACCTGTTGATCAACATGAGTGTTGCGCACCAAACAGCTATAATCGCTCCAATCCACATCAATACGGTGCCTATTATATTAAGAGCGTAAAATTGTTGCAGATTGATGCCTAAAGAAGCCTCAATTCCCCGAAAGAATAACGGAATAATATATAAAACAGTGAACGGCCCGATAAAAAAATATATCAGCGAATCCAGCATTTGCGACATGTAAAAAACTATTTTTTTCATCTTGTTTACCTGATTACATTCAAGCCTTATGGACAGTTCAGTCCTTCTGTTCTAGACTAAATTAATGAGCGTCTCTTTACAGAGAGAGGCTGAATAAATGGTTAATTGTCTGATTGCATGGAGAACAAAAAAAGCGTGGTGGCGTATTGCCGGGTGAGCACTTTGGAACAGCAAAAAAAGGGCTATGGAATAGATATTCAAATGCGCGACATCAGAAGATATGCAGAGGTTTTTCGTCTGCCGGTTGATGACTTTTATATAGACGAGGCAAGAAGCGGTATTTCTGAAAGGCGGGAAGCCCTGAATAAACTCGTCAGAGACTGTAAAAGCGGCAAGGTAAGCGCAATTATTGTACCTTCTTTAGACCGTTTATCGAGGGATCTTCGAATGACTGAAAATCTGCTCCATAACTTTCAGAAACACGGAGTAAGGGTTTTTATTGCCGATATGCCGCACTATGACGGGTCTAATCGGCGGGATGTACTTATAAGGCAAATAAAAGAAGCCATTGCTGAAGAAAACCGGAAAGAAATTATTGAAAGGCTGAAAAAAGGAAGAGAAGAAAGAGTCAGGAAAGGTCTTATGGCAGGCGGCACCTTGCCTTACGGATATACAAGACAAGGTAAAAAAATAAAACACGACCTCCTAGAGATGGAAGTCGTTAAGCTAATTTTTCAATTTAAAGAGCAAAATAATAACAGCGGCCGGCAAATAGCTGATCGTCTCAATGAGAATGGTTATCGAAGAAGAAACAGCAGTCCATGGACGCAGAGGCAGGTTAGCGCCATTTTAAACAGGGTAAATCTTTATCAAAAAGGGATTATCAAGTACGGGGAAACAATAGGTAAAAACGAAGCATTAATAATTACTTAGCCGGTTAGCTTCTCTTTGTAAAGAGGAACTTAGATGGAGATTTCTTTATCAAAATGAAAGAAAAAATGTCAAGGAATTTTATGTGTCCGAACCTATATTTGGTTTTAACAACAATGTCCGGCTAAATCTTGTATTGACAACTATAGCTTCTACTTATCAACGTTCTTGATTGTCCTGAGAAATTGCCGATTATTTATTGAAATCATTAATAACTCGACACTATACATATATGGCAGCTTTCACTTTGAACTCCTTAGGTAGTATTGAAGAGACTAAGAACCAGTTTCAGGACACTGCGATTGTTTGAGTCGCCTCCGTAAGTCAGACAATAGAGCATTCGCCATTTTCTTGAAACCATCTAATCGTTTGATGCGATCCTCAAGTTGACGTTGTTCTATCTTCTCGAGTTTTTGGGTTTCTGATAGCTCCTTCTCATTAGAGATGACGCGGATTACCCGAATATCAATGTTGTCCTCCAACTCGGCTTTCTCGGCGAGTGCAACCCAATGCCTTGACTTGTCTATGGCTGTTTGAGCAGCCTGTGCCAAACAATAACGAATTAGACTTTTAGCCGAATAATCCAAACCATCGGCTAGTTCAAGCCACTTTACCGTTTCATTGCTCTCCTTGGTTTTGTTGATCGGCATTCTTTGAGCACGAAAATATCTGGGGGTATCATCCGCTGGATCCAGACTTTCCAATGTCCTCATGATTGGTTCCATATCCTCAAATGGCCGTTTACCGTTTGGCAACTGATACCGATGGTCCCAAAGTTTAAGAATAGCATCGGCGCACCTAGCCAGCTTGGCTGGTTGATCTTCGACCTTGGCCGTCCTCGCCTCTTCGATTAATTCCGCGATGTAATGGGCCATCCAACGGCTGAGTGTATCCACACCCGGATCAAGATCCAGTTCCTTAACCAATGCACACCCAAGATCCAACACGCCCTTTGACATCGTCGACAGACCCATTGGCACGCAGGCGGAGGATTTTGTCATGTGTTTTCCTTTTTGTGTCTTCATATGACCATCCATAACCGTTTCTGAGCCGGCGTTCGATCTGCACCTCGCAGATCAAATCCCAAGCTCCGTTTATAAGAAAAGATTGTAAAATGTCAGCTTTTACCCATAGCCGCCAACCGCTCGAACGAATCCTCTGAGGGTAGTAGTCATCCCTCGGAGGAGGTTCATCGCACCATGCTTCATAGATAAAAGCGCGTTTACCGGTTTGATTACAAACCCAGGTGCGATGAATGTCTATCTGAGGCACAAGACCAAGCGCTTTTGTTACTTTACGGCCTGGCTTGACCCTTGCGCGGCCCACTTCATATCTGAGAGGATCGCGTTCATCGAAACGATTGTCACCATCAGCATGCATCAGCCAACCAAGAAGGCGGTAAGGAGGTTCATCAATCTGTAAGTCTCTATCCTCGTCCGGTATCCCAAAGTCCCAGGGGTTGCTCACCGTCTGAAGCGCCCGAACGAGGGCAGTTGCAGTTTTTGGTGACACAAGCGCTGAACTGATTTGAATACTCGCCTCCCGGTTGGGGAAATAGACGGTGTAGTGGCCGTCGATAACGATCCAACCGTCACGGAGCGGTGCGCATATGCCAACCTCTGACAGGAATTCATCGCGACGAACATTGTGGAGCCAACCATTGTCAGTTTTTGGGTCCTCATTCCATAACTTAAGTTCAAGAGGCGTTGGGCCACGATTGTCAGAAAGCCAAAACGGAGGGTCTGTGGGAAGAAGCCATCCCAGCCAATAGTCGAGACTGTCGAAAGAATACTCATTCCCTTTTGAAACCGGATGCGTCGTCAGCAGCTCGCCAATAACACAATACATGGCGTGCCACTCAAGATGTGTACCGTAACGTTCGATCGTTGGCAGGGAACCGTGATCGTGAGAGCTGAGTCCATGGCGCCTCTCTTCATAGCGGGCTTTTCTGGGTTCCTTGTCCCATCGATTGGCTTCTCGTGGGGCATTCCATTTGTCAACAATCCATCGTTCCGCCATTTCAAGAACTTGATCCTGGGATACCGTGGGGAAAATGTGGAAAATGTTCTCGTACCAATAGCGAATTGTATCCATGTAGTCGAAATTAAATCGCCGTTTTTCATCTTCTTCATTTCCAAATGATCTATGATAGCCCTTCTTTTTTGTTGTTTGGCCCTTGAAGGCGGTGTTGACTCGCTCAAGTTGGAACTGTTCTGGAGAGGTCAGGGAAATTACACCAGCAGATGCCAGTTGAAATAAGGTGCGCTTCGCATATTCCCGGATCCCGACATGCGGCAATTCGGATGAGGTCGCCATATTAAAAATCTCAGCCTTGCAGAAACTCAGCGCTTCAGGCGTTTCGGCGCTGATCCGATACAGGGAGATTGCCAGCCATAGTTTTGCCGCGAGAAAGTAAAAGGGTCCTGTAGGATCGCGAAAAGCGTCATCCTTGACCCTGTTTGATTGTGCAACAGTGGCTTTGACGATATCGAACTGTCCGAGTTTAGCCAGCCGGCGGAGGGCGTGAGCGGCCTTCCAGCGGATTCGTGTGTCGATATCGCTCATGAGCGCAAAAAGGAAACGGGAAATCGCTTCAATTTCGTTATTCGGAATTTCAATAAGAGTGAAAAGGGTTTGATCTTCGACGGGGAGACGGCTGCGAAGGCGTTGAGAGTACCAGACCAGCTGCTCTCCCGTTTCTTTTCCGTCAAGCGCACAAGCTATTTCTTCGGCAATGGCGAATAAGGTTCGGCTGCTCAATGATTCGCCGGTCTGTGCCACGCCCGCGAGAATAACCTGGAGGCGGCTGCCAGCATCCAATCCGGCTTGCTCCAAGAGTTGATGCAGGACGGATTGCCCCTCCTTAAGCCACCGCGCTGCAAAATTGAAATACTCGATGAGAACCGATGGGAGGATGTCTTTACTCCAACGGTCAACTGCTGGGGTTCCTTTCCATAAATTCAACGTGTCTCGGATCATTTCGAGGCGATGAGTACCCCAAATTGTATCCTTCGGTATGTTGGCTAATGCTTGCAGGAACGGTACCCTGTCCCTGAGATTGGAGGACGCATCCCTCATTTTCATGAGAATATCGTGATCGTTATGCGGCAGATCCGATAGTTTCGCTGCTTCCAGCACTTCGGCGATGGCTTCTGGTGTCGTAAAAGATCTTCCCTGCGGATCAAACTCGAACACCTTTGGAGGATTGTTGTCTTGTGTCGGTCGTGGCATCTTCTTGTCGATATCAACCGCTTTTGCCGCTTCAAGCTTGCTCTCATCGATTTGTTTCAGAAATGAGACTGTATCTCTGAGGTGTGCGAGCCACGAGCCTCCAGGACAGTCTTGGATGGATATCCGATCAACAATCTCCTGGCCTGATGAAAGACGTGCATCCTGCGGCAAAAACAGCAGCGTCTCTTTTGCCAGTTCTTCTATGATGCCTGTGCATTCACGAGGGTTTGCCGCTGCTCTATTCATAAGTTCCCGGCGAAGATCACCGTCTGTACCCCCGATCACTACAGCCAGTGACGTTGCGACTTCAGGAGCAATAATGTCACGCTCTAGAGCCGTTAACAGGAATCGATCGAGTGTATCATATAGACTGACGGTGCCTTCGTCCGCCCATCGGCAGATTGCAGCCAGTGCGGTCGTATCGTCGACACAGGTAAGGGCATGTGTAGCGGATTTCCAAGGAAATCCGTCTCGGTCCGAAAGGCGCTTGGCGGCGCCTGAAACAAATGCAAAGATATCGGCCGCTATGCTTAAACGATGTCGCCTGTCCGGTATTTGGGCATGTCCGGCCAGGGTCGATACGAAATCGATTTGATCGAAAGCCTCCTGATCAATCTCCTTGGCGATATTGATGGCCTCATTGAACAGCGACTCAGAATCGTACCGACTGACCGGCAAGATGATCCGGGAAAGATGAATAATAGCTGTCATTTTTTCGGACGAAGCTGTGCGGAGCCTTTTGATATTGTCCACGGCTTCTGCAATGAGACGCACCAATGCATCTGCCTCTGATGTTCGGAGCCGCATCAGACGCCAAAGGATTCGGTGATGGCTCGCAAAATCATCGTCAAATCGACCTATGACCAATTTACTCGCGCGTTTGAGAAACTCAGACGGTTTGATATTTTCAACGATCAGCAAGCCCATAACGCTTTTGGCGACCATATCGCGGAGAGTAGGACTGTAGTAATCATAATCAAAATCGTACGTATGTGATTCCAAACTGCCAAGCTTGTTGAGTTGTTCATCTGTGACCTGCCGGTTTTGTGCAACGCTCGAGAGAATTTCCAGGCGCGCTGAATAGACCGGAAACAATGCCCGGATTTTCCTGTAGAGTTTCTCAATTTCCTCGTTGTCAGTTTTTTTGGGCTGTGTGTGTTTTTTTTGTCTTTTACTTTTACGGTGACTTCCCGGTTCGGCCGGTACGGGTTGTGGATCGAATATTTTTAGGTACGCGATGAAGTTTTCGCTCTTTGCGGTTGTTCCAGTGAGCGCCTCCTTGAGAAGCCAGCACCGAAGAAGGCCGTCGATACGATTCACATCTGAACCGTGCAGACGACGCTTTTCTTTGCCTTCGAGAACTTCCAGCACTCGGTTTACGGTACTAAGTATCGTTTCGCTATCCAGGCCAATTTTAAAGGCAAGCTCGCAAGCCGTGATGAAGGTATCGAGCAAATGCTCCTTCCACCAAGCACTATCAGACGACATCCGGAAGACGCCAGGGTCGGGAATGAAGCAACGCCGGATGCGTTTTAGAGATTTTTCGATCGCAGATCCGTCGATTGACTCACCCGCCAACGCGAGGGGTATCCAAAGGAGCAAATCCCACGGTGCAGAGGGAGAACATTCCTTTAGGATCTGCTTAATGTGGCTAACTTTCCCCGACGCTATGAGCTGAGGCGTAAGGATGAATGAAACGCGAAGGGGAACATCACGCGGATGCCATCGTTTAAGTTCGTCAAATGCCGCTTCAGGTCCGGCTAGTTCCAGAATGGTCTCAACACGGGCCGCAATATCTCGATCCTCAACTGTCCAGTTCTGGCGACTCTCGTTTACTATTCGGCGACGACGTTCAAGCCATGCATCGTGGAAATAAATCTGCTCTCTGGCTGTCACGCGATCGCCTGCTCGCATTGCTCGAACCGCATCTTGCGCCAGAAATGATCCGTGCTCACCAACACGGGTAGAATCCAGAAGAATTGTTCTCCGCAATGATGAACCGGCGAATTCCACTGAGAGGTCCAAGTTCTTGTCAATTACTTTACTTAGAGCGCTGTCGTCGCTTTCGGCTTCGGCGCTGATCAATACAGTTCTGAGGGCATCCGTCGTCGAGCCCATATCACGGCAGGCCGTCAGCGAAAGCTTGAGTCGCCTGACCTGGATCTGACGTCGAACAATAGGGTCTCCTATTACAGATGCCTTCGGGTCTTGTTCAATGACGCGCAGGAGATCACTTGCTCGGCCGGCGGTGATAAGTTTGTCCGCAACGTGGATAGCGCTGTAGGGATCCGTTTTGAAGGTTGTGAAGAAGTCTTGAGCAATGTCCGAGATGATGGTCTTTTGATGGGGAGATCCTGCCTCCTTGATATAAGCATCGAAATCCTCGTCGGCAATCGTTACGAAACTTCCATCAAGCCGAAGACCGGGTTGAAGATCAAGGGCAAGGTCTTTGATGACATCCTCGTTGCAATCCGTAATGCGCGCCATCGATGGAACGGAGATTGGCGCAGGCAGAAAGGCGAGCGTTCCGATTAGTGTCTGAAAGAAGATTTGAGGTTGGCCAAGTTTTTGTAACGCCGTATCGAAAATTGTTTTTAATATATCGTTGAGGCTTTTTCCTCCTGGCAGGAGGGCTTCGAGGAGTTTGTCTCGGTTGCCGCCAGCCGCGGCAATTGCGTAAGCCTGCACACGTGGATTTGCATGCGAAAGACCATGAAACTGCTCAACCAGGTTACTGCTTGGGGCGGAAAATGCAAACTCAAGATGCTGTCTGGATTCTTGTTCAGTAAACGGCGGGCATGTGACTTCAGGAGTATTCAAGGGCAGCCTAAGCGATTCGCGACGAGCCGTTCTGCATGATGTGATAATACGTATGTTCTCCGGCAGGTCAGTCAAGTTGGCCTCAAAAAGATCAAAAACAAAGGGTCGCTCGGGCGGATCTGCGGCGCTGGCCGCCGCAATGGCATTGTCTGCCGCATCAACAACGATCAGCAGTATCGCATCAGGAGCAAATTGCTTCAGTGCTTCACCTGCCGAGTGCAGCTTAGCCAGAAATGTCTTTATATTTGCCGGATACTTGGTGCTTCGAGGGATGAACAAAGGGAGGCGGAGTGTAACCGCGAGTTCATTGGCCAGATGGAGGAATGCATTTTCCGGAAGGTGCCGTTTGTCGTCGGAATGAATGTAGCGTCCGCCGGCGAAGCAATCGAAAAACACCGTCACCGATTGACCGGGCAAACGATCTGCTATCTGGCGCATGAGCGTGGTCTTCCCGCAACCACCAGCACCGTGCACTAAGATAAGGCGTTTTCCATTTGTCAAAAGCCGGATGACCTCGTTTGCAGCCTCTCTTTCAACGGTATGCTCCGGCATGTGGATGTCTGGTGGACATGGAAACAAGCCTTCGCGACTGCTGATATCAAACCAGAGAAGAACCTTTTGTTCAGTCATGATTTCCCTGGCGCGTTCCGGTAGCATCAATTCACGAATTCTGATCTGGAGTTCACGCACTTCTGACGAAACGTCGTTGCCAAGAAGATCAGCAACAGCGGCGACAACTTTTTCTTTCACTGCAAAGCGCGAACAAGAGCCACACTCATTGAAATCCAAGGTTTCGAGGAAATTTTGAAACTCCTCGGCAGTTAATCCAGAAGCATCATTCAAACTTTTGAGATTGTCAGCCGTAGTTTTGTCAATCCCAGCACTGTCCAAGGAGCCCGTCCATCGTGTGTCGAGCGTCTTCTTGAGTTCTTCTGAGAGGCATTGATTGCTGACCAGGCGAATCTTAAGCTGTGCTCCTTGTTTAATGCGCTTCTTGGCAGCTGCATAGTCATCTGCCATTTTACGGATAACGGAGTTGTTTCCTTTCTTTGCCGTGCTCGTGGACAGGCGGGCAACAGACCAAAGCATTTCCGGATTGGCGGCAGAATACTTTAGTTGGACAAATTCTATGCGATCTGCGGTCTCAAGTCTTGTTTCTCCATGGTACAGTGCACAATCGACACCATTCAACGTGGGCTCATCGCTATTTTGCGACGGTATTTCTGTCCGGACGCCTTCAACACCGACAGCCTTGAGATCCGTTTTAGGACTGAGAAGATCGAGGACCTGCTGCAGAGCCCAGAACTCATGGAACTGGTCGCCGGTATTCGAGCCGCGAGCGCCACTATAGTCGATGTTTGGTGTCAAAGTGCTCACTTTGCTGCTCCACATGCGTTTGAACTTTTGGCATAGATCATGGGAAACAATATAAAGGCTCTGCGAGATGAAGCCCAGCAAGACAAGATCGACATGAGTCTGAATAGCCACGATTGCCGCCACAAAGGCTCAGCATCTATTGACTCAGATACATGATTTTCTATTAGTTTGTCAAAAATGGCATTTGAACTCGCTCATTTGTCCTTATCTTATTGGTTTCATTATCACAAATTGCATTGGAAATCCAATTTATCGCGGAAATATCTCAACACACAACATCCTGGAAAACAGCTTGGATTCCCAGTTGACTGAAGATATGTTGAATACTTTGAGTCTTTCAAATCGAATTCAAGGCGCTTGCCAATGTGGTTGTAATGAAGATTAGTATTTGAACACGTAATGTCTGTATTTATCTCCGTTTCATTTAGTAAGAAGAAAGTTTTACAGTCGATCTTAAAACATCTGATGCCAAGAAAATTTCGTCCTAAAGCACATTTATCGTTTTAATCACTCTACTGTTTTCCGAAATGGCAAAATCTTTGCACCTATTTTCAATCCATCCAAATAATCTGCCCATGTCTGCATCATTTTTCTCCGTTCGGCAAGGTGCTGTGTTCGATTGTAACTTCTACCCAAGGGATCGCGGACGCGATGGGCTAATTGTGCCTCTATATAATCTACTCTTACTTGTAAAACTTCATCCAATAGTGTTCGGGCTACTGCTCTCCATCCATGTCCGGACATCTCATCTTTTGTGTACCCCATACGCCGTAATGCCGCCAAAACTGCATTATTGGACATAGCCCGATTAAAAGACCGCCCTGACGGAAAAACATATCGACTGGCGCTCGTCAATGGCTTAATTGCCGTTAATATTTCCAAAGCCTGTGTTGCCAACGGCACTATATGCGGTTCTTTCATTTTCATCTTTTCACCTGGAATATTCCATTGAGCATTGTCAAAATCAATTTCCGACCATTCCATATTACGGAGCTCTCCTGGACGGACAAAAACCAATGGCGCCAGCTTTAAAGCACATTGAACGGCAAAGCTGCCTTCATATCCATCGATAGCTCTAAGCAATTCCCCTACTTTCACCGGATCGGTAATAGCTGCCATGTGTCCTTCTTGCGGAGGCGGTATTGCTCCTTTAAGATCAGCTGCCGGATCACGCTCAGCACGGCCGGTTGCAATGGCATAACGGAAAATCTGGTCGCAAATAGTTCTTACGCGATGAGCAGTATCCAATGTTCCCCTTGTCTCTATCCGGCGTAACACAGCCAGTAATTCAGGGGCTTTCACTTCTTTTATTGGCTGTTTACCAATCCATGGAAAGACATCCCTTTCCAGCGCCCTTATAATCCGGCTGGAATGTGTTTCCTTCCACCTCTGAGAAAATTTTTGAAACCATTCCCGCGCTATGATTTCAAAAGTTTCTGTTTCTTGAATATCAGCTTGTTTCTGAGCTTTGCGGACGGCTCCGGGATCGATTCTATTGGCTAACAGCCTTCGGGCTTCATCGCGTTTTTGACGCGCATCAAGAAGGCTTATTTCCGGATATGAGCCCAAGGCAAGTAGTTTTTCTTTTCCTCCGAAACGATAACGAAACCGCCACAATTTACTGCCTTTTTCTGTTACATGTAGATAAAGACCATCGTTGTCAGTCAGCTTGTAGAATTTTTCCCTTGGCTTTGCGTTGCGGACTTTTAAATCACTTAAAGACATGAGATCACCTCGTTATGTTTGTAAGCATTACGCCAATAAATCTGGCTTCATCCAATGTCAGTCTCATTGTGTTATTACCTTTCCAGATTTCTACTTTCCCATCAAAGGTAGCTCGAACGGATGGAATTTTATCAGCTTCAAGACGTTCAGCCTTATCTCTCGCTTTTTCCTGCTTCCGAATTACAGAAGGATCGAAACCCTGAGATAAAAGCTCTTTTGCGGCATTTCTTTTGCTTCTGGCGTCATCAAGATTCGTTTCTGGATATGTACCTAGTGCTAAATTCCTATATTTACGTTTAAAACGATATTTGTAACGCCACCACTTCCCTCCGGAGGGGGTAATATGCAGATAGAGACCGTCTCCATCATAAAGTCTGTAAATGCGATCTTCGTGTTTGGCTGAATTAATTTCGGTTTCAGACAGGCAATCAATTTTTTTAATCCTCATTTTGCCTCCAGTGCGGGTATCGTTTTTTCCGTACGGGTATTTTCAGAAAAAATACCCGCAAAATGAGTGTATTTTATGAAACCTTATAACACGTTATTGGACGAAAGGCAATAAAAAACCCGCTATTTCTAACGGGTTTTTTACTTTATTGGACTTTGTTGGATTATCAAATGGTAGGCGGTACTGGGATTGAACCAGTGACTTCTACCGTGTGAAGGTAGCACTCTCCCGCTGAGTTAACCGCCCAAGTGCCGTTTGCTATAACTTAAAGCCTCCTCTATTTCAAGGAAAAATAATCGGTTTCTTCAGAATAACTAATAAATGTAAGAATTTCAGTTAAAAACTAATATTTCCCCCTCGATAAAGAACAAATTACAACTCCGTTCAGAGGACGAGGTGCATAATCATTATTTTGTCATCGCGGTTGCGCAAGCAGCGTGGCGATCTCTAAATATCCAGAGGTGAAGAGATTGCTTCGCTTCGCTCACAATAGACAAAAGGTGGTTTTTTTCAAAAATCTTGGAGCGCTTCCGGAATCCAAGATGGATTCCGGAAGGCTCAAAGAAAGTACACCGTGGTACTAAAAGGGGGATCAATAGTTTTAAAGCATTTCATAAATACCGGCAGCTCCCATACCACCGCCGATACACATGGAAACTATGCCTCTTTTGGCTTTCCGACGTTTTAATTCATGTAAAAGCTGAGCGGTAAGCTTTGCTCCGGTGGCCCCCAGCGGATGACCCAGGGCAATCGCTCCACCATTGGGATTGATGTCTCCTGCGGCCAGCCGGTCTTCAATTCCTATAACTCTTATGGAATAAAGAGCCTGACTGGCAAATGCTTCATTAATTTCAAATACGTCAATGTCTTTTGTGGTCAATCCGGCCATTTTCAATACTTTGGGAATAGCCAGTGAAGGTCCGATACCCATTTCTTCCGGTTTGCATCCCACAACGGCGTAATAAGTCAACTTGGCAATCGGTTTAACACCGATTTGTTTTGCCTTCTCCGCCGTCATCAAAAGCGAAAAGGCAGCCCCGTCCGTCATTTGGGAGGAATTACCGGCCGTTACAGATCCGCCTTGCTTGAAAGGCGGTTTAAGTTTGGCCAAATCATCCATTGTGGTCGGCCAGCGGATACCGTCATCGGCATCAAAAACCACCGCTTCCCTGACCTTCTTGGCGCTTTTTGTTTTGGCATATTTCCAGGCATTAATCGGAATTATTTCTTCCTTGAATTTTCCTGATTTTTGAGCCTCATAAGCCCGCCTGTTGCTTTCCACGGCAAATTTATCCTGATCTTCCCGTGATACCTTGTAGTTTGCCGCTACATTTTCGGCCGTAATACCCATGGAAACATAGGTGTTGGGTCTGTCACCCCAATCCGGATGGGGACGGAAAATAGATCCTCCCATAGGTATATGAGACATGGTCTCGCTGCCGCCGGCGATTATTACGTCCGACCATCCGGCACGGATTTTCGCCGTCGCATCGGCAATCGCCTGCAATCCGGATGAACAAAATCTGTTGATCGTCATACCTGAAGCTGTTATGGGAATGCCCGCACCAAGTCCCAGAACTCTCCCGTAATTCATCCCCTGTTCCGCTTCGGGAAAAGCACAGCCCACAATTACATCATCAATATCTTCCGGCTTCAACTCGGGTACTTTCGTCAGCAATCCCTTCAGAACCTGGATCCCGATCTCATCCCCTCTGGTCAAAGCTAAACCACCTCTCTTATAACGCCCGCCGGGACTTCTCACGGATTCAACAATAACGGCATCACTCATAATCTTCCTCCTTATTTTGTATCAGATACGCCTTTTTCAAGGCAGCATCCGGTGGAATTATCAATTGCGCAAAGGTTTACCATTTGTCAGCATATACATTATCCGATCCTGTGTTTTTTGCTCACCACACAGACTCAGGAAAGCCTCTTTCTCCAAATCCAGTAATAGTTGTTCGGAAACGTAAGTTCCTTCCGCACAATCACCGCCGGACAAAATATAAGCAATCTTTTTGGCGACAAATACGTCATATTCCGAAGCAAAATTACCATGCCTCATGTTGTAGAGCACCGCATCGGCCAGGCCGCGCAGGTTCTCCCCCATTACAGGAATCAGCGCAGGCCGCGGTTTTTTATAATATTTGGACATACCAAGTACAAGCTGCTTGGCATCCCAGAGCTGCTGGTCACGGTTCAGGCTGATATTCTCGGTCTTACGAATATACCCGAGTTCCATGGCTTCCGCTGCGCTTGTAGCCACTTTTGCCGTGGCAATATTTTCAAAAGCTTTGGCAAAATAAGTCTGCAAATTCAGGCCGGCTTCAATCAATCCGTCGGGAATACCCTCCGTCAATCTTACAGCCAGTTCTTTACAGCCGCCGCCGGCCGGAATAACTCCGACACCGACCTCCACCAGTCCCATGTAAGTTTCACCGCAGGGTTGACAGCGTGCTCCATGCATTGAGATCTCACAGCCACCGCCCAAAACAAGACCGGCCGGCGCCGTCACCACCGGTTTGGCCAGGTACTTCATTCTCATATTGGCATTCTGTAAGGCGGCAACCAGATCCTCCAGAATATCCCAGTCACCTTTTTGAATTCCCAAAAGAACCTTGAAAACATTTGCACCAACTGAGAAATTGGCATCATGATTGCCTACCACCATACCCAGATAATCTTTTTCTACGATATCGCAACTGTCGAAAATCATCTGAATTATATTTTCATCTATTGCATTCATCTTCGTATGAAATTCCAGGCAGGCCACCCCGTCGCCAATATCAACAAGCGCCGCTCCTTCATTTTCTTTAATTATTTTCTTTCTTTCTTTCAGTGCAGGCAGGATAATTATCCGCGGATTATCTTCGATTTTGCAGTATGCTTTTTTATCGAAATCATAATAGTAACGCCCGTCTTCTTTTTTTAAATAAAAAGTCTCACATTTGGCCTTGAGCATTTCATCGATTTTTTTCGGGACTTTCAGTTTCAGCTTTTTCATTACCGCCAGGGATTCACGCACGCCGACGGCATCCCAGGTCTCAAAAGGCCCCAGCTGATGGTTGTAACCCCACTTCATGGCATTATCTATACCGATAACCGTATCGCAGATCTCCGGTATACGATTAGCTGCATAAATGAAATTGTTGCATAAATACTCGCGGACAAATTCAGCCGCGTCATCCTTGCCGTTAAAAACGGCTTTGATCTTATCGCCGATTTCTCCGGGTATTTTCTTGGCCTTTGAGATGGATTCATATTTAGGTTTTTCCACCGGCACATATTCCATCTTATTATAGTCAAGTACCAGTTTTATCGATTTACCTTTGGCATCTTTTGTTTTTTTATAAAAACCCTGTTTGGTCTTGTTGCCCAGCCACTTCTTTTCAAACATCTTTTTCATGAAGTCACTGGGTACGAAATATTCTCTCATCTCGTCATCGGGCACCGCTTCATAGAGATTGGACATAACATGGTAGCCGGTATCCAGCCCAACCAGGTCGAGTGTTCCGGCAATGGCCGTTCCCGGTCGGCCTAAAGCTTTACCGACAATCGCATCGAGCTGCGGAATAGTCATCTTCTTTTTGAGCATCATATTAAGAGCATTGGAGATATCGAAGACGCCAATACGGTTTCCGATAAAATTGGGAACGTCTTTACAGGTGACAACTCCTTTGCCGATTACACGCTCACAAAATTCAACCATGTAATTGACAACTTCCTTTTTCGTTTCCGCACCAGGAATTATTTCCAGAAGCTTCATGTAACGCGGCGGGTTGAAAAAGTGAGTTCCCAAGAATCTTTCTTTGATACCGGCACTCAAATTGGCGGTAATATCCTTAATGGGAATACCCGAAGTATTGGTGGAAATGATGCAGGTCGGTTTTACATACTTCGCCACATTGGCAAACAAATCCTGCTTGATCTTTAAATTTTCAATGACAACTTCAATAACCCAATCTACTTCCCCAAGCCAGTTCATGTTATCGGCGAAATTACCTGTCCGAATCATGGCTGCGTTTTTCTTGGTATAAAAACCGGCCGGTTTCGCCTTTAAAACACCGGCCAGACCGTTTGCCGCAAACCTATTGCGCCATTCCGGACTCTTTTCAGTCAGGCCTTTTTTCTTATCGTCTTCCGTCAACTGCGGTGGAATTATATCCAAAAGGGCGCACTCGATTCCGGCATTGGTCAGATGCGCCGCAATGGTTGCACCCATAACTCCGGCACCCAATACAGCGGCTTTCTTGATTTCATACGACATTTTCCTTTCCTCCTTCCCGCGATATCACGGCAATAAATATAACTGTTTATGACGCAAACGATTCATCGGCTATTTCAATGGGAGTTTTGTCTCCGACCTTAATCGCTTCGCACCTTGCTTTAACCGTCAGCAGAACATTAACGGCAAAGAACTTGGCAACGCTTACTTTGCCTGTATAAAAGGCGACATCCGCATCCTTATGGACCAGTCCTCTTTGCTTACCTTTCGATTCTTCCGCACCTTTGGCTGCATAAATCGCCTGCAGCTTTTCTTCGGCAACGGCCGCCGCCTGCAGGAGAAAATGTCCCATTATCACATCCCCGAATATCTCCAGATAAGGGGCGGCATTGAGAATCGGCAGCAGGAAAGCCGCACTCTTGCCTAATTGAGCAAAATGCAAAGTTAAATCAATCACCGCATTATTGGCTTCTTCCAGATAGACGGCTGACTTTTTCAGATCATCGATCTGTTTGGCTTTAGCAATTGTCGCATTAATCTCGCCAAACATGTTCATCGTATTCATACCTTTACGTTGAGCAAGTTTACGGCCGACAAGATCAAGTGACTGAATCCCGTTAGTACCTTCATAGATCGGTGCTATGCGGCAATCACGCAGATATTGTTCTACCGGATACTCGGAGCAATATCCATAACCACCGTAAACATCTATTGCCATGGAACATACTTTTACTGCGGTATCGGAAGAATAGGCTTTACATATCGGTGTCAGCAGTTCCACAAAGCCCTGCCATTTTTCTTTATCTTCCGCTTTTTCCACAACGCGCTCCATATCCATGCAAAACGCGGCAAAATAGTTGAGCGCTCTTATACCTTCAACATACGCTTTCATCAGAAGCAGTTTGCGGCGAATATCGGGATGCTGAAGAATTGCAACCGCTTTGGCATCGGGATTTTTCATTTCCCAAACAGGCGTACTTTGGATTCTTTCTTTGGCATATTGAACAGCGTGTTCATAGGCCGCCGATGCGTGGGCCAGGCTTTGCATACCCACTTCCAGGCGGGCTTCATTCATCATGTTAAACATTATCCGCATGCCCTGACGTTCTTTTCCCAAAAGTTCACCAATGCATTTCCCTTCATCACCGAAATTCAGGGTACAGGTCGCCGAACCCTTGATTCCCATCTTATGTTCGACATTCCCGGTTTTAACATCGTTGAACTCTCCGAGTGAACCATCATCCTTGACCCGATACTTCGGAACTATAAAAATGGAAATACCTTCCGTGCCGGGAGGATCGCCTTCAATTCGGGCAAGAACGGGATGAATGATATTATCCGTCAGATCATGGTCGCCGCAGGAAATGAAACATTTTGTTCCGGTAATACTGTAAGTGCCGTCCGGCAGTCTTTTCGCCGAAGACCTCAACGCACCGACATCACTGCCGGCATTCGGTTCGGTAAGGCACATTGTACCTGTCCATTCCCCGGAATACATTTTATACATGTATTTGGTTTTCTGTTCTTCCGTACCGAATTTTTCAATCAGGCCGGCGGCACCGTTGGTTAATCCCGGATACATCATAAAAGCAAAATTGGCCGCATCAAACAATTCGGAATACGCAGTGGCCAGCAATATCGGTATGCCCTGCCCGCCTACATCCGGTGATCTCATTGAACAGGACCACCCGCCCTCTACAAACTTTTTGTAAGGGGCCTTGAAGCAAGCGGGAACATGCACCTTGCCGTCTTTTAATTCACAACCGATCTTATCTCCTTCAGCATATGTCGGCAAAATTTCATTGAGTGCCATTTTTTCCGCTTCATTTTGCATCATTAAAACGTCATCTTTAGAAAATCCGGAAAATACTTTACTGGCGAATAGCTTTTCCATATTCAGCTGCTCGAAGAGGACAAACTGCTGATCCCTCGTATTCACAAGTAAATTGCTCATAGATACCCTCCTTTTCTTGTTCGGAAAAATTGTTTAATATATCTAAACTAACCCTGTTTTAAGCCGTTTATATAAACTTGTAATGTTGATTTGACCGTGGAACGAATCTTTTCTTTTCTTTTACTTTCCGAACCGGAAAAAATGTGCAGTGCGATGATGCCGTTGAGCATTCCCCAGAGGGCGAATTGTTTGTATTTAATATCAATACCGGACGGGAATTCATGAGAATCAATCCCTGATTGGAATATATTATTTATTATATCAATAGATCTTCTCATATCGGCTATAACTTTCTTATATTGTTCCTCGGAAAGATTCATTTGATCGGTGTGCAGCATGAACGCCATAAGTATTCTGAATAACTCAGGGTCATTGAGAAAGAAATCGACGTAAAGGTAGGCAAATTCAAACAACAAGTCAGTGGCTGTTTTTTCTTATTTAATAAAGAACGTGCCTGCCGGTGAAATTTATCAATATCATGTAACAGAATTTGGGCATAAATTTCTTCTTTGCTGTTGAAATAAAGATAGATTGAACCTTTACCCAGCTCGGAAAACCTGGCAATTTTATCGACGGTAACGTTTTTGAATCCCTTGGCAAAAAAAAGTGTGCGGGCGGACTTGAGTATAAGCATCCTGCGGCTGTCTTTTTCTTTTTCTCTTCTCTCCAGAAGGCCCATCGCATACCTCTTCTCGTTTGCATGGTTGGTATTACTTAACAGCCTCTCGACCGCTGGTCGATATGTGACTAGTGGTCAGACGTTTTGTAAGCCAATTACTTTTTTATGTCAAGAAAAATAATTTGCCCATAAGTAATCCGGGGTAAAATCAGTTAAATACTTCAGCTAATGCCGGTTGCTTCATATGTATAATTCGAACGAATAAATTTATAAAAAGTGTTTGTATTTATGGAAAAGAATAATATCAAACAAATTAGAAACTTATACCGAAATATTTTTGGACAAATGAAATTAATAATAGTATGTTTCATAAATAATCTCTTCTCCTGCAAAATACAAAATAATATTGTATTTACAGGTAATAACCTGTTTGATTTCCCTGGGCGGCAAGAGAAATCAAAAAAATTGCGGGAAGATTGAATAGAACATGTTTAAATACGGAGCTTTATTAATGTTAAACAACAAAACCATTGCTGTTGTCGTTCCCGCCTATAATGAAGAAAAGCAAATAAGACAGGTTTTGAAAACCGTGCCTGATTTTGTTGATCGCATCATTGTCGTTAATGATTGTTCCAAAGATAAAACAGCTGCTATTGTTTTTGAAAATATAAAAAGAAACAGCACAGTAACAATAGCGACTGAACGTCCGATTATTCATGCGGTTGAAAACATATACAACCGTGCCGAATATGTACTGAAAAAACAGCAGCAAGCCGATATGCAATATTTCCCCGCTTCTCAAATAGCCAATGAAAATCCCGAATCCGACCGAATAATTCTTATTAATATCTTAAATAATTGCGGTGTCGGAGCGGCTATTGCACGTGGTTACAAATGGTGTCTTGATCACGATATTGATTGCACTGCTGTCATGGCCGGTGACGGTCAAATGGACCCGGCAGAGCTGGAATCGATATGCCTGCCGGTCGTAAATGAAGGAATCGATTATGTCAAAGGTAACCGTCTGATCCACGGCAGCGCCAGACTTGTCATTCCCCAAACCCGCTATATAGGCAATTCCATTTTATCCATCTTAACAAAGGTTGCCTCCGGTTACTGGCATGTATCCGATACACAGACCGGGTACACGGCAATTTCTCTTTCCGCATTAAAAGCTATAAAATTGCAGGATATTTACAAAAGATACGGTATGCCCAATGACATGCTGGTTAAGCTTAACATTGCTTTTTGCACTCTAAAAGAAGTTAAGATTAAACCGGTATATAATATCGGCGAAAGTTCCAAAATGAAGATAAGCCGGGTTATTCCCGGTATCGCCTGGCTGTTATTCAAGTCATTTTTCAAGAGACTGTGGATCAAATATTTGTTCAGAGATTTTCATCCTCTTTTCCTGCTTTATCATTTTTCTTTTATCTTAGGCCTTTGCTCGATTCCTTACGCCATTAAAATCATACTGATAATTCTGGCGGGAGAGTCAGTCTCTCCGTTAACCATGCTGGCGTTCTTCTTTCTGTTTACAAGCAGTTTTCAATCCCTTCTATTTGCCATGTGGATGGATATTCAGGACAATGAAAGACTCTATAAATCATAGCGGACTGTCTGAAGGGATGTATGAAGAATAAAATAAAACTGCTGCTTATAACCAGCAGTTTCCCTCAAAAAGACCTCATCAGCGGATTATTTATACCGGATACAATCCGTGAGCTGAACAACCTCGGCGTTTCCGTTCACGTTCTCACCCAAAATTGTTACGACTCCAGGTCATTGACGCAGGAATTATGGCCCGGCTGCAGCGTAACCTATTTCGGATGGGAAGGCGGGAGTACCCCGCTTATCTCAATAATTAACCAAAAAGCGGGAATACTGCCGGCACTTCAATATTTAATTAAAGCTGTTTCCACCGGGAAAAGTATCTGCAACACATGGAAACCCGATATTATTTTCGCGGAGTGGTTAATTCCCGCCGGGTTTGTTGCCCGTATTTTATCGGCATTAACAAAAATCCCCTACTGCTGCCGGGCTCTGGGGTCCGACGTTTACGTCGCTGCAAAGAAAAAGCTGCTGGCCCCATTTATTAAAAATGTTGCGCAAAACAGTTCCATTCTTTTTGCCGACGGTTTTGATCTTTGCCGGAAAACAGCGGATCTCGCCAAGGGCAAAGAATGTTATTTTGCAGCTACAGCCAGAAAACCGGAAAATAAAAAATCTTCTTTTTCGCCTTGTGACGACAAAGGTCTTTTTACTTTTTGCAGCGTTGGCCGTCTTCATCCGGTCAAGGGATTCGATATTTTAATTCGAGCCTGTTCAATTCTCCGGGAAAAAGGAATCGCCTTTCGGTGTTACATAGTCGGCACGGGAGAAGAAAAAGAAAAACTGGAAAAATTAATTGCAACTTCAGCTTTAACTCAGGAAGTGATATTAACGGGAAGGCTGGAAGACGGAGATGTCGGCGTTCTTCTGGAACACGCGGATTGTGTTGTCATCCCTTCGTTAAACGAGAGCATCCCGCTTATTTTGTCGGAAGCGATAAATTTTAAAAAACCGTTAATAGTAACTAATGTCGGTGATATGGGTTTTCTTGCCGAAAAATTTAATTTAGGATATGTAGTTAATTCCGGCAGCCATTCCGATATCGCCGCAGCTTTGATTAAGATGAGTAACACCGGGGAGCGTTCTTCTTTTTACAGTGAGAAGCGCTATAATGAACTGGCTTCGATATTGTCCGTGGAAGCGGGAGCAAAAGTCATTTTTGATAAAATAACCGAGTTGAAAAATACAGGATGCATATGAATAAAATTCTGATAACCGGTGCCGGCGGATTTATCGGCAGTCATCTTACGGAAAGACTGAGCGAACTGGGATATAAAATCCGTGCCTTCGTTCATTATAATTCCCAAAGCAGCTGGGGGTGGCTGGAAAAATCTTCCATCCTCAAGGAAATAGAAATTTATTCCGGAGATATTCGTGATTTTGATGCAGTCCGTAATGCGATGAACGGCTGTCAGGAAGTTTATCATCTGGCCGCTCTTATCGGCATACCATATTCTTACGAATCACCGCTTGCCTATATCAGAACCAATATCGAAGGAACCTATAATGTTCTGGAAAATGCCCGTACTTTAGGTCTGGAAAATGTCATTATAACTTCCACCAGTGAAACATACGGAACCGCTCAAAAAGTGCCGATCGCCGAAGATCACCCTCTTGTCGGGCAATCCCCCTACTCCGCTTCTAAAATCGCCGCCGATCAATTAGCGATGAGCTACCATCTTTCTTTTGCCCTGCCGGTTAAAATCGCCCGTCCTTTTAACACCTATGGTCCCCGCCAGTCCGCACGGGCGGTAATTCCCACCATTATCAGCCAGCTTCTATCAGGCAAACATACTTTGCAGCTGGGGAATATTTTTCCAACACGTGATCTGAATTTTGTCAAAGATACCGTGGAAGGATTTATTCGTATTTCCGAAGCCCCAAAGCTTAACGGCGAAATTACCAATATCGGCAGCGGCCAGGAAATATCCATTAGGGATCTGGCACTGGAAATCGCCCGTATTTGCGGGAAGGAAATTGAGTTCGGCGAAGCAAAAAACCGCACCCGTCCCCAGGGCAGTGAAGTAGAACGTCTTTTATGTGACAACACTAAAATTCTTGCCAATACAAATTGGCGTCCGCGTTATTCATTAACGCAGGGGCTTACGGAAACCATAGATTGGATCAAAAGCAACATATCCCTCTACAAACCGGACATTTATTTAAAATAAAACGAAGGACATGCTATGATAAGTAATTTTTCCACTGTTCCCCTCTTCGATCTCAACTATGATGAGGAGGAAGAAAAAGCCGTATTGAATGTACTTGCCGGCAAGTGGCTGACCATGGGACAGGAGACGGAACTGCTGGAGCACGAATTTGCCGCTTTTTGCGGAGTAAAGCATGCCATAGCCGTAAGCAGCTGCACCACTGCCCTTCATCTGGCCTGTCTGGCCTCCGGCGTAAAAAATAACACCGAAGTTATTTGTCCGTCACTCAGCTTTGTAGCAACAGCCAATTGTATTTTGTATGCAGGTGGTAAAGTCGTCTTTGCAGATGTCAATTCGTCTGATGATTGGACAATTTCTCCCGAAGATATTGCCGGTAAAATAACATCTCAAACAAAGGCAATCATTGTTATGCATTACGGTGGTTTTTCCTGCCGGATGGATAAAATTAAAAAAATTGCACAAACAAACAAAATACCGATTATCGAAGATGCGGCTCATGCTCCCGGTGCCGCTTATCAGGAGAAAAAATTAGGCGCCATAGGAGACATCTCCTGTTTTTCATTCTTCTCCAATAAAAACATATCTACCGGTGAAGGCGGCATGGTTTGCACCGACAACGATGAATATGCCTCCCGGATAAGATCAATGCGTTCGCACGGAATGACCTCCGTGACGCTTGATCGTCATCTCGGTCGTGCCTTTAGTTATGACGTAACCACACTCGGTTATAACTACCGGATAGACGAAATTCATGCGGCTTTAGCCAGAGTCCAATTAAAAAAATTGTCGGCAGGGAATGATCATCGCCGTAATGCAGCGGAACACTACAAAAAGAGACTTATAAAGATCGATAAAATAAAAGTTCCTTTTTTAAAAGATTCTTTCGAGGCAAACTATCATATATTCCCAACACTATTGAATGAAACCATCGACCGTCAGGCTTTGATGACTTTTTTGCGCGAACGGGGTATTCAAACAAGCATCCATTTCCCTCCCATTCACCAATTCAGTTATTACCGCAATCTTATGGGAGACCACAGTCTTCCGCTTACTGAATCTATTGCCAGGCACGAACTGACACTACCCATGTTTGTTGGAATCACCGATGACCAGGTGGATTATGTTGTTGACCAGTTGATTGCTTTTTTGAATTGAAACGAATTGATCCGGAGATAGCAGCATGGAGATAAAGCAATCCGCTTTGAGCAACAAGTCGCCTTTTGATTGCGCCAATCTTGCCGAATGGGAAAAAAGAAGTCAAATATTCGGGACCGATCCTAAGGGTGTTTTATTTAAAGGGCTGCCGGATATTTTTAATGAGCACATTCACAACTGGCAGTTGAAGGGAATTTTAGCGGAAATTGCGATCAATACCGAGGAGATACGAATTTTAGATATCGGCTGTGGTTATGGAAGAATCTCTGTGCCTGTTTTACAAACACTTCCCCAGGCGAAGATAACCGGAATTGATATCAGTCAAAACTACGTTGATCTTTTTCGCCAAAATACGGGGCAGGATGCGTTTGTTTCTTTTGTTGAAGACATCGGCTCTGATCTGGGATTATTTGATTACATCATTTGCGTAACTGTGTTGATGTATATCGAGGACGGCAATCTGGAAAATACTTTTAAAAATATTCTCAATAATTTGAAAAAAAAAGGTAAACTCTTATTAATCGAACCATCCAGTTCGGGTACTCCCTTTCAAACGTGTTTTGGACTGTTGAGCTTAATAAAAATAAATAATAAATCGGCAGCAACGGGAACGGGCGGCAATAGTTTTAAATATACTTCTCTCCGGAATATTATTATAAATTCCGGAGCAAGAATTTTGAAAGAATATCGTCTTCCCGTCACCACTTTATTTTTTCTATTCATATATGTTTTCACCAGAACATTACCTGCTCCAGGACGCTTTTTACTGCAGATGATTTCCAAAATGGATGAATTTCTGAAATTCACTAAACTTCCGTCAATATATGTTTTCTATGTTATAGAGAAATAACGGCCATGAATATCTTTACCGTAAAAAACAAAAAAATATACAGCGGTATCTTATTTCTTCTTGTTCTTGGCTTTGTGTTTTATTATATATTCGAATCCTTTCATGATCTGTCGGGTTATCTTAATCAAATAAATTATATAAGCTTAATTCTGAGCTTTTTTTTCACCTTAATCGCCTATCTTTTAAGCCTCCTCGTCTGGATTGATCTTGCCCGATCTTTCGGTTTAAAAGCTTCCTTTATCTCTGCGGCACGAGCCTGGTCATTCTCTCAACTGGGCAAATACATACCGGGCAGAGCCGGTCTGATTCTTGTCCGGTTGGACGCCTATGGAGGATATCCCCAAAGAACGGTGGCAGTGGCGACTTTTGTCGAATTTATCACGGCATTTATCGCTTCGTGTTTACTTGTTCTTTTTTCGGTTTTATTCCTGGAAGACATCATTGCCCCTTATTTTAAGATTATGGCTCTGACATTATCATTATTATTGCTCATCTTACTTCATCCCCGGTTATTAAAGCCTGTGACAAATAGTTTGTTGAAAATTATCAAACGTGAACCAATTACCGCTTTTCCGTCTTTTGGACTGATTTTAAAATTTGTTTTGATAAATTTTTTAATCGGCATACCTTATGGCCTGGGACTTTTTTACGCCATGAATTGCTTTGCCGATATAGAATTAAACCTGGCCATACCCATCACCGGGATTTATTATGCGGCATCTCTTGTCGGACTAGCTGCCTTATTCGCCCCGGCGGGGCTTGGTGTACGGGAAGGAATTATTTTCCTGCTTCTTCCGGCAATGCTTGCCAAAGGGATAGTCATTGCCGGAACGATAATGATCAGGATCATTTCTATTGCCGTGGAAATAAGTCTCGCCTTATTTTTTTATTTTTTATCCGTCACACTCCATAGACCAACCAATCATTGATTGTCCGACGTTTTCAGCATTTTTAAGACAAGAAGTACATTGATACTGTCTTTATCAAAACCATGATAGACATTTTTGAATACTCATAGTAAACAAATAACATGAAAAACAATCCGTTGAAGTTTTTTAGCTGTTTGGAAAAACAATGCAGGGAAATCAGCCGGTGGCAAGCCTGTTTTATCCTGCTTGCGATTACCTTAATAATGTTCGCGGATGTTCTTTTTTTCAACACTGATCAGGTTTTGTCCAAAGCGGGACTTGATCTGTTTACCGGAGAAATGTTCGGTTATGATTTTTTATTCCGGCAATTGAAGCAAGGTACGGTGGCTCTATGGAATCCTTATATCTTTTGCGGTGCTCCTGTTTTATCAACACCTCTTTATCCGCCGCTTTTTAGTTTTCTTTTCTTTCCTCTGCCGCTCGCCATAAACATTGGAATCGCCCTCCATGTTTTTTTAATCGGGCTTTTTATGTACCTGTGGACAAACTTCCGCGGATTGCACCCCTTGGCCTGCTTGGCATCATCAATAATTATTATGTTTTGCGGCCCTTATTTCATGCATATTTATGCCGGTCATCTGGGCAACCTCTGTGCAATGACCTGGGTACCATTAATATTGCTCTCCATAGACGCAATTCTTGATCGGCCTTCGGTTTCCTGGGTTTTACTTGGCATTTTTGCCGTATCCATGCAAATTCTAACAGGCCAGTTTCAATATGTATATTATACGGCGATCACCTGCTTTTTATATGCCGGTATTGGCTTAAGCAAAGCAGACAATAAAAAGAAATCCATTTTAGGAATGTTTTTTATTCTTATCGGAAGCCTTGCTCTATGTTCCTCTCCTTTAATCAACGGTATTTCCGCAACAGCGGAAAGTGTTCGTACATCCGGAGTCTCTTTTAAATTTTCTTCCATGTTCTCCTTTCCCCCCGAAAATATATTAACGTTTTTTACTCCCTTTTTCTTCGGCGAAATGAGTTACATTCCCTACTGGGGACGCTTTTATCTATGGGAAATGTCCGTATTCATCGGTGTTACCGGTTTTTTTACAGCCTTATACGGAGTTATTTACGGGAAGGAAGGAAAAAGGTGGCTTTTCACCGTCATGGTTGTTATTCTTTTTATCCTCGCCCTCGGTGCCCACACACCTCTTTTTCAGTTTCTATATGACTGGCTGCCGGGATTTAACAAGTTCCGTGGTTCATCCAAATTTATTTTCCCGGCTTGTCTCTTTCTGACAATGCTCTCGGGAATCGGTCTGGACAAAATAATCCGCCGGGACACCTCCGATTATAAATTCGTCATTGCCGTTATCGCCGCGGGAATTTTACTGCTGGCGGCAGGATCATTGATTTCAGCCAATCAAAATATGATTGTGGATATTATGAAGGCCGTCCAGGCTACGCAAGAATCTTATCTGCCGCATTCTGTTTATACGGACATTAATTTTATTAAATTTGCCAAAAAAGTCTCGGCTTCATCACTTTTAATATCAGGATTCATCTGCCTTATTTTGGCCGCTCTTTTATATTTTACCAGACATTCCAATAAAACTGTTTATGTAATAATTGCCCTCACCCTGATTGAAGTATTTTCTTTTGCCCGACTAAACAGGCCGACATTCAACATCAGCGAAACGTTGATCGGCAATTTTACAAAATTTTATGCCGAGCACCCCGGCGACTACCGCGTCTTCAACCGATCAAACCCGAATGTGGCAATGTCTGCCGGAACCGGCGACATTTGGGGTTACGGACCTATTGCTCAGATGAGATACATTCAGTTCATAGCCTACACGCAGGATGCAAATCCGGATAATGCCACTACTTATCTGCGGATAAACAAATATCACAAATTATTCGACATGATCAGATTACATTATATTATCACAGAAACCGAAACAGGTTTTTCGCTGCAAAAGACAAATAATTTTATGCCTCGTCTTAATCTTATTAAGGATTGGACGGTTCTTCCCACCCGCGATGCAATTTTTCGGGAAATGGACAAACAATCATTTGATCCCCGCCGGCAAGTCATTTTGGAAAAGAAACCTGAAATCATTCCCGCAAATTCAGAAATAAAAGGAACTTCCGATATTATTGAATCCGGCGCAAATCATCTCTCTATAAAAGTCAGTACTCTTTCTCCGTCCCTGCTTTTGATTACGGATAATTACAGTAAAGGCTGGCGCGCTGTTCCTCTGCCGGACAGTATCCAGAAAAAATACGAAATTATGCCGGCCAACTATACCTTAATGGCGGTTCCGTTAAAGGCGGGTGAACATCATCTTCGTTTAGAGTACAAGCCTGAGGCTTCTGCAATCGGCAAGTGGATATCCTTGGCTTCGCTATCCATCTATATAATTCTCATTTTACTGTTTTTATGGAATTCCAAATTCTTAAAATTATTTTTCAAGAAACAGAATAAATAACCTGTCTTATCTCTACATAAAAAGAAATCAATTATTTTCCCTTAATCTGCTTTTTCAGCTCCTGCTCGGCAATACGAAGATTATTCCGGGCATCCCTGTAGCTATTTCTGATGGTTAAAGCCATTTGGAAATGCCGGACGGCTTCCGCCAATTGCCCTTGTCCGGCCAGGGCAATCGCCAGATTATTATGAGCTTCTGCAAAATCCGGTCGAATATTCAATGCCCGCTGATAAGAATCGACCGCCCGGGCGAATTCCCCCTGATCTGCAAACGCCGCCCCCATATTGAAGTGAGCCTCCAGATATTGTGGTATGATTTTTATGGCCTCCCGGTACTGAATTATCGCTTCGGCGGGATTTCCCCGGCGCGCCAGAGCCGCACCCAGATTATTGTAGGCGATATAATTTTTATCGGTTACATCAACAGCATGCCGGAAAAGCCTTATTGCATTTTCCCAGTATTGAGTTTGAAGATAAGACTGAACGCCGCATGCTGCTAAAATAACTGCCGCGGAGACTCCCAAAACTGCTTTATAATGAGACATCCTTTTCAATATATCGACGCTACCCCAGGCAATTGCAATAAACAAACCAATCAATGAAATATAGGTATAGCGATCCGCCATCCCATGCGTCCCCACCTGAACCAGGCCGATCACCGGTATTAATGTCCCCAGATACCAGAACCAGCCTGTCGCAAAATAGGGGTATTTGCGTAAGCATCGAATGCTGAAATAACTGATCGCTCCCAGAAACAGAGCTGACGGTATCACCGCCCATACCGGCCATGATCCGGGGTGGGGATAAAACACCGTGAGATTTACCGGACAAAACATTTTTCCGATATAAAGCACATAAGAAACCAATGCATTGGACATACGGACATCAAGGGAATAAGATATCATTGGAGCAAGGGCACCCGCTTGTCCTTCCGCAATCACCGTAACCACACTGATTCCGGCAGCTAAAATCAGCAGCGGAACTTTTTCCAGAAGCAGCCGGACTGCCTTTCCCGTATGCAGGGAGTGTCTGGAATCTGCAACGGATTGCTTTTCGGCAAACCGGCCGAGCGGCCACAAATCCAGGAGCAGTAAAATAAACGGCAGAGTCACCAGCATCGGTTTGGCCGTAAGCCCCAGAACAAACGAGATGAGCATCAATAAATAGCGGCCCACTCCTGGTTTTTTTACATAATGCACATATCCCCACAATGTCAGCATCATAAAGAAGGTGCTGAGGACATCTTTGCGGGCCGCAATCCAGGCCACCGACTCCACATGCAGCGGATGCAGAGCAAATAAAGCAGCCACAAAAAAACTTCTCCCGGGCGTCCCCGTCATTTGCCCCAGAATAGTGAACAAAAGAAGCGTATTAATTATATGCAACAGGATATTCGTTACATGATAACCTCCGGCATTCAACCCGTACAGGTCATGGTCGAGCATCAGCGAAAGCCAGGTTAAAGGATGCCAGAAACCGGCATCGAGTGATGTCAATGCCCAGCTGATACTTTCCGCTGTTAATCCTGTTTTGACCGCCGGATTATCGGTAACGTAAACGTGGTCATCATAATGGACAAAATCAAAGTGCGGCACTGAAGAGAAGGCCAGAAATATAAGGATCGTCAGCAAAAAGCATCCCAGCAGCCGGATGTGATGATCGCTGAAGGCCTTTTTTTTTGCCGTATCCTGAACAGTATTTTTCCCCGGTTCTTCCATAAAATTATTTTTTTGTACCATAAATAATTGCCGGCGTATTTTTAATTATTCCTCGTTGATTGTTTCAGCTTGATTTTTTCGCTAATCTGCAGCCTTTGAACCGCCTCCTCTGTTCGCCCCTCCTTGAGGAGCAAATATGCCAGATTCCGGTGGAGGGCAACATTTTGTGAATCCAAAGACAAAGCCTTGGCAAAATGTTCATGCGCTCTTTTATAATTTCCCAAAAGTGTCAGAGCCGCTCCCATATTATTATTCCAGTCCGCACGGTCCTGATGCCCCATTGTGAGAAACCGTCCTTTTTCCAGCGCATCCAGCGCCTTTTGCGGTTGTTTTGTTTCAATTAACAGCGCCCCGTAATTAATGAAATCGCGCGCCAGAAGAGGATCTTTTTGCAATGACTGCCGGAAAAAATACTCGGCCTCCCGATATTGCTTTTTCTTGAGCATCATTTCCGCATAATCGCCCATATAAGCTTTATTGGCAAAATGAACGACTTCCTGCTTCAAAAACGTTTCCTGATCGCGCCAGAGATGGGCATTCAAAGTATATGACCCGGCGATAAAATAGACAACCACAGCCAGGAGCACAATTCGTTTGGCGCTTTTTTCCCAAGTAACCTCTAATTTCACCTCCGTCATCAGCCTTACAATCGCCAAAGAGAGAAATGCCATGGGCAGGTAAAGCCAGCGCATGGCAATGAGCGATACGGAAGCCTTGTTGATAACATTGAGCACGGGCAAAAGTGTCAGGAAAAAAGCCGCCACGGAGAAAATAAGCAATGAATCTTTTCTCTTAATATAAAGTGAAATGCCGAGAAAAATAACCAGAAAGAAAGCTCCCAGAACTGATGGTGTCAGTAATGAATCCGGATACAAAACGGCAAAACTGTGCAAACTGTAGGGCAGAAAGATAAGCTTCAGATTATAGGCAAGCAAATAGGGAATATAGGCAATCCTTAAAAGTATGTCTTCCGGAATGTATAAAGGAACCGACACCACTGTTTTTCTGAGGGCCAGATAAATGAACAAAATGATCAAATAGGGGACATAACTTATTATTTCTCTGCCGAGACCTCTTTCCTCCGTAAGCAGCCGCTGATACAAAAAGAAAACCGGTAAAACCATCAGACCGAATTCTTTGGAAAAAACCGCTCCGGTAAAAGAAAGGAGCGATACGGCCCAGGCAAAGGACGTACCTTTCTGCCACCAGACAATATAGGCATAAAATGATGCAATAATAAAAATAGTGGCAAGGATATTGTTTCTCGACACAATGATGGAAACCGTTTCCGTATGCACAGGATGGACGGCGAAAAGAAGAACCGCCCAGAAAATTTCCGGCCTGCTGCCGATCAGCATAAACAGCAGCTCGTACAAAAGAAAACAGGCAAGAAGGTGCAAGAGCAGATTAGTAATCCGGAATCCATATGCCTTCATCCCCCATAATTTGTAATCCAGAAAATAAGTGACATTGACCAGTGGCCGGTAATAACCGGTGTGCAGCAATCCTTTATCCTGTTCAGCAACAATACCGTCTTCCTGAGAAAGATAAGAGGAAAGAGATTGCAGCTGGGTTATATAAGAATTATCCCGAATTAATGTCTGATCATCAAAAACGAAATCTCCCGCAGCGAGAGGAACATAGGCAATAATGACGAGAATGGCGATAATAATATATTGAGCCAATCTGCTGCGCATAAGATTTCTCCAGGAATCCTATTTTCCCCGACCGGCCATCTCCATCATCTTGTACACTTCCGCATCGGCGGAACCATTGGCCACAGCCTTTTTTCCTTCGATTATAACCGTTGCCTGATCACCATTTTTTAACGCTATCAGCATCAGTATTTTACGGGCGCTTAAGTGACGAGAATCAGTTAGTAAGATATCTTTTAATTGTTTCATCGCCTCGATGTTTTGCCCAGTTTCCATAAGTGCTAAAGCCAGCCCGTACCGGGCAGGTAAATTACTGCCGTTAATTTCCAATGCTTTTTTATAGGCGGCAATAGCCTGCGGCATATTTCCCGTCAATCGGTAACAATCCGCAAGTAATCGCCGGTTATCTTCCCCGGGGAAGAACAGTTCTTCAGCCTTTGCAAAATATTTAACGGCTTCGGCGTAATTGCCGCGACTATGCAACGCCAGACCGATATTGTAATAAAACGGCGCAAACGAAGGCTTAACCTGGATTGCTTTGTGCATATGGGCCATTCCTTTTTCATATTCGCCGTTGTTGATATAAAACTGGCCCAAATTACCAAGAGCGATATAATTGTCCGGCATAATTTTCAGAGCATGCTCAAACAGTGTAACACTGTTTTTCCAATAACCGACTTGCTGCCAGGCACAAAACGACAGGGCCATGACGATTACAGCGCTCATCGCCCACAAAAGCTGTTTCTTTAATTTCCATTGTGCAGCAAGATCCGCCGCACCCCAGACGACGATGATAAACAAACCGGTAAGAGGAACGTATGTATAGCGATCAGCCAGTGCATGGGGCCCTACTTGTATTAAGCCGATAACGGGAACCAGCATTCCCAGGTACCAGAACCATCCGGTAAAAAGATATGGCAAGCGCCGATATGCTGCTAAAACAATAAATGTAAGCACTGCCAGGAGAAGCAGCGCACCGAGAACTTGCAATATGGGGATGGTCACACAATGGGGATAAAAAAAAGTAAGATTAGCCGGCCAGAACATCAGAATAATATACTTCACATACGAAACAACAGCGTTGGCCAACCGGTCCGTTACGGACAGAATATTCAAATTCGTCAAAGCATCGGCCTGATGTTCCGTGACGACAACCAAAATAGACGCCACAATAGACAATATGATAAAGGGAACCTTCTCCAGTAAAAGAAACCTAAAGCGTCTGCGAGCATAAGCAACTGGAGTATTATCATTTCCTGTTTGTGCTCGTAGTATTATTCTTTGCAAGGGCCAGTAATCGAGAAGGAGCATAACAAAAGGAATGGTAACGATCATGGGTTTCGCCATGAGCCCCAAAATAAAAAGAATCAGCACTAAAGAGTAGCGCCGCCAGTCCGGCGATCGGGCATAATTTACATAGGCCCCGAGCGCAGCTAATCCGAAAAGAGTGCAAAGAAGATCCTTGCGTTGGGATACCCAGGCGACAGATTCCACATGGAGAGGATGAATGGCGAAAAAGAGAGCCACGAGAGAGCTCCGGTAAGTCGTTCCGGTTGCCTTCTGAAGAAATAAAAAAAGCAAACTAGTATTGAGAATATGCAAAACGACGTTTGTCCAGTGATAGCCGCCCGGATTATTACCGAACAACTCCCGATCGATCATAAGTGACAGCCAGGTCAGAGGATGCCAGAAACCGGCTTCGGTGGCAGTCAGCGCCCACTGAAAACCATCCGCGGTAAGACCGGCCATTACCTGTGTTCTTTCGACGACATAAGAAGCATCGTCATAATAGACAAACTTGAATTCTTTTACCTGCCAGTATATTAATATGATGAATAATGCTAAAGCCAGGCAAATGAAAATGTTCTTTTTTTTGCCGGATAATTTCAATTTACATTCTTCCATCTTGTTGATTTGATAAAAAAAAGGGGTGAGTGGTTACCCATCACCCCTTTTGTTATTCAAAATATGCTTTTAGGGCGTAATAGTACCTGAACTATTAACCGTAAAAGTTCGGCCTCCACTTGTGCTGGATGCCGTAATTTCCAAACCACCAATAGTACCATTGTTCATTGTTGTAGTTACGTTTGTTGTCGATTTGAATCCGAAATTTCCCAAAGCGGCCATATCTGCCGTTGCAGATGGCGAATCGGAAAAGAACGCCTGAGCAGCCGTATAAGCATTCTTTACGTCAGCTTTGGCCTGGGTTTCATAACCTCTGGTTCTGTAAGCGGTGAACTGCGGGATGGCGATAGCTGCCAAAATACCGATGATGGCAATAACGATCATGAGTTCGATCAGGGTGAAACCTTTTTGTCCTTTTTTACTAAAAATCTTTAACATATCTTCCTCCTTTTTTATGATAGCATTGAATTTGTTGATATTTTAATTACATTATCCTATGTATTTTGTCCAATCTTTTATTTACCCCCTATCACCTCCTCCAATGTTAATTAATCTCATCTTCATAACTTATTGTTGGTGATACAGCAATTCGTGTGCCAGATATTTCATATACATGGGGGTATTAAAGGAAGCATCTAATCAGCTTAGGCATTTTAGTAGTAAATATTTTTTTTTGCCGGTAGACACTTCAAAAACAAGCTTGGAATGCTTATAAAACAGGTGATTTTCACCACATAACTGTCGATTTCGCAGTTACGGAGACATGGAATGAACAATTAATTTTTATTAAATAACACATATTAATTATTCCACCTGACAAAAAAATATGATAGGCATTAATAAATTATTTTTCGGAGAGAAAAATGTACGAAGTTACAATCATAAAATCATTTTCCGCAGCCCATATGCTGGCCGCCATCGGTGGAAAATGTGAAGAATTACATGGACATAACTTCAAGGTAGAAGTCACCGTATCAGCAAAACATTTAAACTCCTCGGGAATTTTGATTGATTTCCGTCACGTAAAAAAATGGCTGCAGGAAATACTCGATCGCCTGGATCATAAAAACCTAAACGAAATTACTTTTTTTACCGGAGAAAATCCTTCCTCTGAAAATATTGCCAAATATATTTGCCGGGAAATGGAATTAAAAGCTGTTGATGTCAAGGTCAGGGTATCCCGCGTTAAAGTCTGGGAATCGGAAAACGCCGCCGTAAGTTACATACCGGATAATATTGAAGACTGATGACTAAGTGCTGATGACCGAGAAAAATATAAGTTTCATAAGAAAGGATAATGAACAAGGATTGAAGGCTAATTTCATGTGTACGGAACAAAACACTCTGTTTCTACCCGGAAAGCCCTCGGCCTTAAGCCCTCGGCCTTAAGCCTTCAGCCCTCAGTCAAAATACCCAAAGATGATTGACATTCAAAATCAAAAAGATTTTCGCAACATCGATATTAAAAAGGTTGGCGTTAAAAACATTAAATATCCTATTATCGTTCTTGATCGCGCCCGCGGAACCCAACCGGTAAATGCCACAATCAATATGTATGTCAATTTACCTCACCATTTCAAAGGAACACATATGAGCCGCTTTGTGGAAGTGCTCAATGAATTCAAAGGTCAAATCAGCATTAAGACTTTTCAATCCATTTTGGAAAAAATGCGCCAAAAGCTTCATGCGCATTCCGCTCATATGGAAATTGAATTTCCGTACTTTTTGGAAAAAACGGCGCCGGTCTCCAAAGCCAAAAGCTTCATGGAATACCGTTGCCTTTTTGCGGGAGAAAACAATGCCGAAGAACATGATTTTCTGGTAGGTGTTATGGTTCCGGTTACCACCGTCTGCCCGTGTTCCCGCGAAATCAGCAGATTTGGCGCTCACAATCAGCGCAGTCTCGTCACGGTAAGAGTGCGGTTTAAAAAATTTTTTTGGATCGAAGACATTATCAAAATAGTGGAGGAATCGGCGAGCGGTGAGGTGTATTCCCTCCTGAAACGGATTGACGAAAAATATGTCACGGAACAGGCTTACGAAAACCCAAAATTCGTCGAAGATATTGTTCGCAGTATAGCTGTAAAGCTCAATCACGACAGTAATTTTATCTGGTACAGCATTGAAGCGGAAAACTTTGAAAGCATTCACAATCACAGTGCGTACGCCTATGTGGAGAAAGGGTGAATTTAATGTCCGCAATGAAATCCAGCCGCTTTTTTAATTTATACAATCACGGCTTCATCCGTACTGCCGTTTGTATTCCGGAAGTCAAGGTTGCCGATACTTTTTTTAATACCGGGAAAACTCTGGAACTGGCCCGAAAAGCTGTTGCTCAGAAAGCAATCCTGGCTATCTTCCCGGAATTGGGCATCTCCGCCTACTCTAACGAAGATCTTTTCCATCAGGATGCTCTTTTATCCAGCGTCAACGAATCACTTAAAATAATCAGAAAAGCTTCCGAAAAAATAAATCTGATCATGGCGGTGGGTGCACCAATACAAGTCGATTGCCGGCTTTTTAATTGCGCCGTTTTATTTTACCTGGGACGGATATTGGGCGTTGCGGTCAAATCATACTTACCAAACTATCGTGAATTTTACGAAGGAAGGCAGTTTACTCCGGCTTCGTCCGCAATTTCCAGGAAAATAGATCTGGCCGGACAAAAAGACGTTCCTTTCGGCGCAAATCTGATTTTCCGTAGCACTAATCTAAATAATTTTAATTTATTTCTGGAAATTTGTGAGGACGTCTGGGTTCCCATACCGCCATCCAGTTTCGCTGCCATGGCTGGCGCTACCGTTATCGGTAACCTCTCGGCATCCAATATCACCATCGGCAAATCCGAATATCGCCATGAGCTTGCCGCCAACCAGTCGGCACGCTGTGTAGCGGCTTATCTATATGCTGCCGCCGGCACCGGCGAATCAACCACCGACCTTGCCTGGGACGGCCATGCCATGATTTATGAAAACGGTAATTTGCTTGCCGAATCCATCCGCTTCTCCCGGAAAGCGCAAATTATATACAGCGATATCGATTTGGACCGTCTGGCACAGGATCGGATGCGATTGAACTCTTTCAGTCAAAATGCGGCAATTCACAAAGATCGTCTTTGTTCATTCTCCGGAATAGAATTTGAGGTAAAGATTCCGCAGGGACGGATTTTATTAAACAGAGAATATCCCCGCTTCCCGTATATCCCTGCCGATCCCTCCAAACGCGATCTGCGCTGTTACGAAGCATATAATATTCAGGCCCAGGGACTGGCCAAACGACTTGAGGCATCGGGCATAAAAAACATCGTAATTGGAGTTTCCGGAGGACTCGATTCTACGCATGCCCTTATCGTCGCCGCAAAAACGATGGATCTTTTGGGGTTACCGCATTCCAACATCAAGGCTTATACATTGCCCGGATTTGCCACAACCTCCAAAACATACAACAATTCTCTTCAATTGATGAAAGCTCTGCACGTTGAAGCAAATGAAATCGATATAAAACCGGCGAGCCTGCAAATGTTTAAAGATATAAAACATCCGTTTTCCCATGGTAAAAAAATTTATGATACCACCTTTGAAAATGTGCAGGCGGGACAGCGCAGCGCTCATCTTTTCCGTCTGGCCAATATGAGAGAAGCACTGGTGGTGGGTACCGGAGATTTAAGCGAACTGGCTTTGGGCTGGAGTACTTACGGCATCGGCGATCACATGTCCCATTACAACGTAAATACCAGCGTCCCGAAGACTCTCATCCAGCATTTGATCCGCTGGGTTGCCGAAAGTAATCAATTTTCTCCGCAAGTTTCCCGGGTTTTACTCGATGTTCTGGATACGGAAATATCTCCGGAACTTGTCCCCGGTAAATCAGACGGCAACCCCTATCAAAAGACGGAAGACTTCATCGGTCCTTATGAATTACAGGACTTTAATAATTTTTACATAACACGCTTCGGATACAAACCGACAAAAGTAGCTTTCCTGGAATACTGTGCCTGGAAGGATAAGGAAAAAGGAATATGGCCCGATATACCCGCAGACAAAAGAAATTCCTATAGCTTGAAAGAAATTAAAAAATGGCTGTACGTTTATTTGTACCGATTTTTCAAGACATCCCAATACAAACGTTCCTGTGTACCCAACGGGCCGAAAGTAGGTTCCGGAGGATCACTCTCGCCGCGCGGTGATTATCGCGCTCCCAGTGACAGTGAACCTGCTGTCTGGCTTGCCGAATGGGAGAACATTCCGGAGGATGACAATTAATGCGGGAGACGTATAAAGATTTTGATGCTACCGAATTATTTTGTCCCCGGTGTCGCAAAGCAGTCCCGGTAAGAAAAAGACTGCTTTTGATTCTGCCGGAGGGAGAAAAATACGATTACAGTTGTGCTTACTGCGGCGCTTCCATCGGAGATAAAATGGTCACGGAAAAAGGAAATTTTCCGGGAATTATTCGTTAAAACATTCAACTGCGTTTTCCTTTTTGCAGGGCTTTTTTCAGCTTTTCCGCCAGAATGCCGGTACCGCTTTCAGCCGGTTTTTCCTCGTACACGACACTGAATTCACGGCCGGATCCGGCATTTTCCAGATATTCCGCCAATACTCCGCGGCTATGCACGTCTTCATGACAGTAAGCACAAAGGTTTTCCCAATTACTTCCATCGGCCGGATTGTTGGAGTGGTTGCCGTCTTTATGATGCACGGTTAAAATGTTTCTGTTGGATTCAGTAAATTCCCGCCCGCAACGGGCACAAATAAGGCCATGGATGGCCAGCGATTTTTCCCGGTAATCCTCTCCTGCCGGTGGCTTCTGCGCGGCTTTCATTTCCCGCACGGAATCCTGTGCCGATTTATTTGCATCGCCTGCGAAAACCGGCTTTTTGTTTACCTTGACTTTGCCCCATTTACTGCTGAATGTTACTTTGGACATGATAAGATAACCTTCCATTTACCGAAATTCATTTTTTGGCCAGAAATACATCCAGAAAAACACGAATTCCCTTGATTACAGCCACGACATTTTTAACAGTCTGGAAAAGAGGCGAATTCATGGCAACGGGGGTAATGTGCTGAATATCATCGACGACATCTCTGACAATCAGATGAAAACGATCTATCGTGCCCGAAAAATTCTGCACTTCCCGGTTAACGGCGGAAGTTGAGCTTTTTATATTTTGACTAATTTCTTCCAGATTAGTCAAAATCGTGGGTAAACTCTGGTTCAATGTTTCCAGTGTCACTGCAACATTTTTGGTCGTACGCCACAGCTGAATGAGAATAGGGACACAAAAGAACGCCAAAATAAGCACGGCAACACTAAAAATTATCAAACAAATTTCCAGATACATGGAGTTCTCCTTATAAGTAACACACTGCTAAAAAGAGCACGGCAAGGGCATGCCTTTACTAAGCCGGTTTTTTGGTTTTCTCTTCACGATAAGCATCAACTCCGGCATTAATTGCTTTTTTCAACCTGTTTTTATTATCCTGAATCGTTTCGGCACTTTGCTCGGCAAATTCACTAACCTTGCTTTCCACTTCTTCTACTTTTGCCTTCGCCGCTACTTCCACATCCTGCAAGCGCTTTATTGCCGCCTCATACGCCTGCTTGCTCTTTATTACAGCCTTTTCATATTCTTCTTTGGCCTTATTCATCAGTTCTTCCGTTTTACGGGCGATATCTTCACGCGTTTCCTTGCCGCTTTTCGGTGCATACAGAATCCCTAAGGCCGCACCGATTAATCCACCGATAATCAAACCTTTCAATAAATCACCATTTCTTTCGGACATATAGCACCTCCTTCATTATTTTAATGTTTTACATATTATACTGACACTTTTTTTTAAAGCAACCTTTACTTACTCCAAACATAAAACCACAAAAAAACCGGATATCCCCAAGGAATATCCGGTTTTTATCCTGCAAAAACAATATTGTATAATTATTTTGCCGGAGCAGCAGGTGCTGCAGGTGCTGCGGTCGCCGGGGCAGCAGGTGCTGCGGTTGCGGCTGCGGCTGCGGGCTCAGTTGTTGCCGCTGGTGCGGGCTGAGCAGCAGGTGCTTCAACCTTCGGTGCCTCTGCCGGTTTTTGCTCTTCTTTTTTGCATCCTACAACTGCAATAGACAGAGAAGCGAAAAAAAGCACGCTCACAAAAATAGCAAATATCTTTTTCATCGAACCATATCCTCCTTTCACAGATTTGTGTATCCTGGGGCAAGTACAACCGCCCTGATTTTGACCGCTGACAATACGCTTTTTTTTTACCTTGTCAAGAGTATTTTTACGATATATAAACTAAGAAAAAAAGATGAAAAGGTACTGCAATGATTCTGGGCATTGATGTCGGCGGAACTCATACTGACGCGGTTTTAGTGGAAAATTTCCACGTGCGGAAGAAAGCAAAAGTTAGAACCGATAATGCCGATATAATGGCTTCGCTTCTCGCGGCCGCACGGAAAATAGTATCAAAGCAAAATATCGGCAATATTAGAAGAATAGTCCTCAGTACCACAATTTCCACCAATGCCATTGTCCAGGGCAAAACCGACCGGGTGGGAATGATTCTGCTTTGCGGCCCCGGCTTATCACCCCGGCATTTAACTCCCGGCAAAGATTTATTTTTTGCCGAAGGTTATACCAATCACCGCGGCATAACCGTACAGCCGGTAAATGAAAAAGAAATAAGCAGCATCGGAGAATATTTTCAGCGGGAAAATATTAAACAGGTCGGTATTGTCGGCAAGTTTTCTACCCGTAATCCCGAACAAGAAATGAATGTTGCAAAAATATTAACGGTTGAACAAAGAAATTTTTCTCTGGGACATCGCTTATCCGGACAGCTTAATTTTCCCCGCCGCGCAGCGACTGCATACCTTAATGCAGCCGTTTATGACATCTATCAGGGATTTGTCCGGGAGGTACAGAAATTTCTAAAAGAACTGCATATGGATGTTCCGGTATATATTCTGAAGGCGGACGGCGGCACCATTTTGATCGAGAAGTCCGTCTCCTGTCCGGCACTTACCATACATTCAGGACCGGCGGCAAGCATCATGGGAGTACTCGCTACTGCGGATATTCAGGAAGATGCCGTGGCCCTGGATATCGGCGGCACAACAACCGACATCTCCGTTTTCGCTGATGGTGTCCCCCTGCTGGAAGCAACCGGTGTGACGATCGGAGAACGAAAAACATTGATTCGCGGATTATATACAAAATCGATCGGCATTGGAGGTGACAGCGCAATACGGATTGTAGAAGGAAATATTTCAGTCGGGCCGGACAGAGACGGACCTGCCGCATCTCTTGGTGGCAGAGTTCCCACTCCCACTGATGCCATAATCGTGCTGGGAATGTCATCTCTCGGAGACACGCAAAAATCCTTTGATGCCATTGGATCTATAGCGGCACAATTAAACAATGATATCGTCTCAACCGCCCGCATTATTCTGGATAAAACCATTGCCGTAATTTCCGAAAACGTCCGCCGGCTGATCGAGGAAGTAAACAATAAACCGGTCTATACAATCCATGAACTTCTGGAAGGCAAAAAAATCGAACCACGTATTCTCTATGTTGTGGGCGGTCCGGCCGAAGCTCTGGCCCCGGGCATTGCAAATCTTCTCGGCTATGCTTATAAAATCCCCGAACACTCTGAAGTAGCCAACGCCCTGGGTGCGGCACTGGCCAGAACAACTGCGGAATTAACGGTGCTCGCCGATACGGAAAAAGGAGAATTGATCATCAGCGAGGAGGGATTTACTAAAAAAATCCCGCATAATTTTTCATCAGCAAAGACCATTGAAGCCGGCAAAGAAGCTCTCCGGTTACGCGCCGTTAAAATGGGTGCGAATATAAATGATCTGGAAATGGAAGTAACGGACTTTCAGGAATTCAATATGATCAGGGAATTTTACACAACAGGGAAAAATATCCGTGCACGGATTCAAATCAAGCCCGGCTTGATTGCGCCAGTTCCCTTGAGGAATCAATAAATGAAATCAAAAAAGAAAAATACCGGCCTGATTTTTTTCCCGGCATTCGACTGGGCTATTTCCGCAACCCATCCGGAAAGAGAAGAAAGACTTTTGTATACCCAGGACCAGGTTTTTGAAGAAGGACTGCTGGATTTGGAAAATATCCTGGAATTCAAGCCCGGCATCGCGAGCTACGACGATATCAACCGCGCTCATATCTGCGTGCCTGATGCCTCAAGTTTGGCAACTAAATCGCATCTGATCTCGGCCGGCGGAGCTATTACCGCCGCCCGGAAAGTGATGACCGGAGTCGTGGATAATGCCTTTGCTCTTGTCCGGCCGCCCGGACATCATGCCATGCTTGTAGCTCATGGTGCACGGGGATTTTGTAACATCAACATTGAAGCAGTCATGGTGGAATATATTCGTAAAAATTTCGGCGTCACAAAGATCGCCATTGTCGATACGGATTGCCACCACGGCGACGGCACACAGGACATTTACTGGAACGATCCCGATGTTCTGTGTATTTCTCTCCACCAGGACGGCCGCACCCTCTACCCCGGTACAGGTTTCACCGAAGACTTCGGCGGTCCCAATGCTTTGGGCGCAACAATTAACATTCCCCTGCCGCCTAAAACATCCGATGAAGGATTTTTATATGTACTGGATCACGTCATTCTGCCGGTGCTTGATGAATTTCAGCCGGAACTGATCATTAATTCCGCAGGCCAGGATAATCATTACAGCGATCCGATCACCGATATGTGTTTCAGTGCTCAGGGGTATGCCCGGTTAAATGAAAAACTTTCCCCTCAGATAGCCGTTTTAGAGGGAGGCTACTCCATTGAAAGAGCGCTTCCCTATGTTAATGTGGGCATCATCCTCGCAATGGCCGGTCTCGATTACAGCCATGTTCTGGAACCGGATTATGATCCCGACAGAATCCGCCAGTCTCCAGCCATATCGCGTTTTATCGAAAACGAATCCCGGGAAATAATTAAACTCTGGAAGAGCAGAAAAAGTATGAAGGACCGGATTGTCGGTTCGGCAGGTTATGTGCGACGCTCGAAAAACATATTTTATGATACCGACGGCATCCTCGAAAAACAGACCGAAACGGTGCGTGTATGTGCCGACTGCGGAGGACTGGTCATGATTGAATCGGCAGCCGATACCGGAAAAAAGATCTTCGCCGTAATTTTACCGAACCGCTGCTGCCCGGAATGCCGCAAAAACGGTGAAATATTCTTTGAACGCGCCAATCCCGGACAGTACAACCATATCTATTGGCAGGATCGCGAAAAAGACGAATTTACCGTTAAATAAATAATTTTAAATTAAGGAGCAATAAAATGGAAGAAAAAGACATTCAGACAAAAACAGCACAAACCGCAAAACTGCTTTTTTCCGGCGGTGCCAAACTTGACCCACCCTACCTTCTATGGAAGGAATTCAACCGCGAACTGGCTAACGATTTTTCCCGTTTTATCACCGGCAATCTCTATTCGCGGACTGTTTTGACAATTCAGGAACGGCAGATGGCGGCCTGCGCCATGCTTGCGGCACTCAAGGCAACCGATGAACTGAGATTGCATGTCAATGCGGCATTAAATGTCGGCTGTGATCCGCGAAAACTCGCCGAAATATTCTTTCAAACGGCAACATATGCCGGAATGCCAGCAGTCAACGAAGCATTGACCGCATTTAAGGAAATTCTGCAGGAACGCAATGAATGGCCGATCAAATAAATATCTGACGAATAGGATATTCAGCACCGCCTTCTACTAAAAAGCAGACGGGGGAGATGTTTTATCTCCCCCGTCTATTTAAGGTAAATCCAGTCTAACAACTCATTTTTTCCAGATCGGATCAGCAGGCCCCCATTCCTTGGGCAAAACGGCTTTTGCCGGCCATTCCGCAGGCGCATTCTGGCCCGGTTTTTCACCGGCTTTTTCGATTAGTTTCTTCAAACCGGGACGGGCAAACTTCATATGGCCCTCCTTGACGGTCCGTCCGTTGTAAATGACTTCCGAACGGAGATGACCGCCCATGGTTTTTTCCATCTTTTTCCCCAGCCATAAAACCCGGTCCACATCGTAGCCGTGCTCGATACCCAGCTCATCAATCTGCACGAGCAGATCTTCGATACAAATGAGACCGACAAAGCGCGGGTCTTCATAATAGTAGTCGCCGGTGCCCCGGATCGGAGTATCATCGAGGAAGTTGGCAGGCTGACCGCCTAAGCCTCCCAAAGTTCCCTCAAAGCGCGTAAAACCGGCCATCAGGGAAGCCAGAATCGATGAGGAGGCAACGCGTTTTGTTTCATGAAGATGGAGCAGATGCGCCTCGGGATTCGGCATGGCGTCGAGCACCATGGAACAATAGCGATAAACATCGGCGGCGTTGGCCGATCCGTCGTGATCGGCATGTTCGATATCGTGAGCTCCGATGGAAAACCAGCGTTTCGTGAATTCCACGGCATCTTCCATTTTGGTGGCGCCGCTGATGGGGCTGCCCCAGATGGTACTCACGGTACCGCACATCTTGATACCGGCATCCCGGGCCTTGGCTATGCAGCGCTCGGCCTCTCTCCAGTACTGGGAGAGGGTTGTCCCGGAATTGGCAAAGTGATGCTCGGGATCGGTGGAAACCATCATCAGAATCCGGTCGGGGCCGATTCCTTTCTTCTTCAGTTCAATTGCTCTGTCTACGGCTTTTTCACGAATTGTTACCGCCGTCATTACTATCTCGTCGTAATTGATTCCCGCTTTGGCACAGCGCTTTTTGAAAGCATCACTGCGCATGGCGGTTAAAACCTCCTCGGCATCCTTAAACTGAGGAATACCTTCCGGGCTGCCGAGATTCGTTATTTCTATCTCTTTGCATCCGGCCAGAATCATTTCCTGTCCGTAAAAAATCTTAGCCTGCGTCGAAATAAATTTTTCACAATGTTGAAAACCATCCCGGATCGTAATATCTCCGATGGTTACTTTTTTGGGCATTCTTGGAAAAATTTTCCAAAGATCATACTCTGTAGCCATAAACTAATTCTCCTTATAAATTAATAATGTTTACTCGCCTTTAAATACCGGTTTACGTTTTTCCGCAAAAGCGGCCAGTGCTTCCAGCCGGTCTTTTGTGGGAATAGTCACTTCATAGGCCTTGGATTCCAAAGGCAGGGCAACACCGAGGCTCGCTTCCGTTCCATAATTTAGTGTAAATTTAGCCTGCGCAACTCCGATCGGCCCGTTCTTCGCAATTTCCCTGGCCATTTCCAAAGCTGCATTCAACAAATCTTCCGGGGCAACTACTTTATTGACCATTCCCAGCTCCAGAGCAGTCTGGGCATTGATCCGCCGGGCGGTATAAATGAGTTCCTTGGCCTTGGCAATACCAATGATCCGGGGAAGTCTCTGCGTTCCGCCGGCACCGGGAATGATGGCCAGACTTGTTTCCGTAAGCCCCATCAGAACATTGGAGGAAGCAATACGAATATCACAGGCCAGAGACAGCTCCGTGCCGCCGCCGAACGCAAAGCCATTGATGGCGGCGATTACGGGAACACGCACCTGCTCCACAGCCGTAAACGTATTGCGAACCGTAAAGATAAACCGGCGTACCTGATCAGGGGTCAGAGTTCTTCTTTCCTTCAAATCAGCACCCGTGGAAAACGACCACTTTTTCGGATCATCGCCCGCTTTGGAACCGGTAATGATAATGCAGCGGAGGCTCATATCGAAATTAGCTTCCCGAATCACCCCTTCCAGGGCGGCCAGTAGCTCAAAATTAAAACAATTCATGGCATCGGGCCGATTCAATGTAAGAATCAGGATGCCGTCTTCCGTTCTTTCCTGCAGTAAAACATCCGACATATTTTTTACCTTCCTCTCTTGTCTGTAAATTAAACTTTCAGATCACCCCAGATGGATTCTTTCAGAGGGACTCTCAGGGCTATTTCGAAGCCTCTTGCGATCTTATCACGTGCTTCACTGAAAGCCACGACACCGTCATGAAACATCAGTGCACCGGTATAGAAGGGATGACCTTCCGCATCGTAGCGATCTCTCATCATCTGACGGAACTTGGCCATTTCTTCCTCGTTTACCGTGCCGCCCTTATCAATGATGTTTTTTCTCCGGACCGTTTCCACAATGAACCCTGCCGTTTCTCCGGACATAACGGTAGTACGTCCTCTCATATTGGTAAAGGCAAACCGGGGCTTGAAAGCCCTTCCGCACATGCCGTAGTTCGCGGCACCGTGATCGGGACCGATGACATAGGTAATTTTAGGAGTATCAAGACAGGTACAGGCGCGAACCATATCGGAACCGTATTTGCCTATACCGCCCCATTCTTCCGCCTTGCCGACCATGTAGCCGGGAGATCCCTGCAGAAAAAGAACGGGAAGTTTGGAATTGCCGCAGCGGATCATCCATTCGGTGGCTTTACGCGCTGCATCAATATAAATAACTCCGCTGGCATTCGAGGCAATTACTCCCACGGGAATACCCTTCATCCACATTTTTCCGGCAATGATGGCATCACCGCGACCCGGACCGTATGTGGGTTTATACTCATGGAAGTAGCTGTCATCCGCCAAACACTTGATGGTATCTTTGATGTTGATATGATTATAGGTATTCACCGGTGTACTGCGCATCATTTCCTTAAAATCGAATTTCGGCTCGCGATTTTCCCGGCGTTCAATGTAGAGCTTATCGGATGGTTCAAATTCGACCATCGCCCGCAGTTTGGCTATCCCCTCTTCCTGGGTCCGGACAAAATGATCGCAACCGCCGGAATGCTGAGTATGAACATAGGCTCCACCCAGATCTTCCGCTGAAACCGTTTCCCCGATCGCCGATTTCACCATGGGGGGACCGGCCAGAAACGCATATGCCATCTTTTCGATCATAATCGATTCGGAAGCCAGGTAAACAATATAGGCGCCACCGGCAGTATTACCACCGGTAGACAGAGTATACTGGCGGATTCCCTTGGCAGACATACGGCACATATTGTAAAACATGGTTCCGAAGTGCCCGTCGTCGGCAAAGCAACCCAACTGCAAGGGAAGATTGATTCCGCCGGAATCGGCAAGGTAGATACAGGGCAGCCCGCACTGCTCGGCAATCGCCTGCGCCCGCATATGTTTTTTCAGGGTTATGGGAAAGTAGGTACCCGCCGCAACGCGGTTTTCATTGGCAAAAATCATGCAGTCTTTCCCCATTACTTTACCGACCCCGGTAACCACGCCGCCGCCCGGAATATGACTGCGTTTTTCCGAATTGTAAATCTCGCCGCCATAGAGTTTTATCTGGCCGATATTGTATCCGGCATCAAGCCCCAGTTCATAAAAATCAGTTCCCGGATCAATCAGCATTTTGATCAGATCGCGCATCGTCTTTTTTCCCTGCTTGGCGAGTCTTGCCACCTGCTCGGGACCTCCTACATTGTAAGCTTCTTCGCGATGCTTGAACAAAGCTGCATCTTGCTCCTCCCAGTAATTAAGATTAGTCGTTCTTTCCTGCTCCAGTCTCTCCGCTCTCGTTACTCTCTTCGTTTCTGCTACCATTTATGTTCCTCCTTCTTAAAATAGTAGTGTACAGCGCACACTACGAATCAGTTTTTTACCAAATCAACTCCAATTATTTTTTGTGGTCTACGGTTCTATTGACTACACTAATTTCCAGCGTACTTTGAATTAATGCGGGGGGAAGTAAAAATCAATTTCTTTATTCGGCAACGCCCTCAATCTCACGGCAGTCACCGCTTACCGCCGTCATGGGGAATAATAGCCAGATATTCCGGTAAACCTTATCATGTTAATTTATGCTCAAATAAATAATAACTACTCAACCTTTAATTCTAATTCCGAATAACCAAATCCAGTTACCCGTCATTCCGGCAGAAAAAACCGGAATGACGTAATAACAACGTGTCTAAAGTTTCTCCGCTGCACCAATATTACAAAACACTTTTTGCATCTGTTCTTAACTGACCGGCGGGAGATAATTGCCTAAATAGTCTCTCCGCAAAGCAGATTTTTTATTATTCATCAGTCACGGCCGGATTTATCTTTACAGGGAATGACAAAAACGGGCAGTAAGCTGTGCCTAATAACTTTTTCGGCTACACTTCCCAGGAAAATATGTTTGACTCCCGTTCTTCCATGCGTTCCGATAATAATAAGATCTACATTTTCCTCTTTGGCAAATTTGAGGATTTCGTCTTCCTCCCGGCCGGGTTTAATAACAAATTTAACCTTATCCTTATCCTTTATTTTACTCAGATATTGTTTCTCGTACTTTTTCTTGCAGTTTTTCTCGAGAGCCTTATTTACATCGTGAATATTATCTTTCTTCACAAAAGTTTGCAGTTCCGCATAATATTGATCGGGAATATCGGGTATTATGTGAAGGATGTACAACATACTGTCATCACGCTTGGCGACACCGAAGGCATAATCAAAAGCACAATCCGAATTTTCAGAGAAGTCCGTACAAAAAAGCACTTTTTTGTATTTGGGATATTTAATCATGATTTTTCTCCTTTTCTTTTTTAGTTAGATGTTTGCGAAACAAAATCCCTGAGCCTTCATTGAAATTATAAAATGAACATCTTTATGTGTCAAGGCAATAATAATTATAATTACAGGCATTTCTATCTTTCCACCATTAGATTTCACACCGTGGTTTACTGCTATTCTGTTGTGCAGATAACTGAAAAAAGCCATTGGAAAAACTATCGCTGCCGATTAAATGAAACACGAAAAAATTCAAGCCGGTAAGAACTGTTAAGCTAATGATCATAAAGGACTGAAACACCAAAAACATTTTCTTTTCAGACGGAGACTGTGTCCGATCAAAAACACAGCCTCCGCGGAAAATACGATCAGTTTCAACTTTAAACATTCAACAACAGTTGCCGGTAAATTAACTGCGGCAACTCTTTTACACCTCACTTCATCATGGCGTTGGGCAGATACAATATAATTTGCGGGTAAAGCGTGCACAGCAGCATTCCAATTACCTGAAGAGCAAGGAACGGAACCACACCGCGATAGATATGGCTCAGTTTAACCCCCTCCAGTCCCATGCCCGAAAGATAGAAAAGGGCATAACCGAAAGGCGGCGACAGAAAGGACATCTGCAAATTAACAGCCATGATGGTAATGAACCAGATGGGATCGAAACCCAGTGTTTTGGAAATAGGCAAAAAAACGGGGAAGGTGATCATAACGATACCCACCCAGTCGATAAACATGCCCAGGATAATAAGAATAATCATCATCAGGGTATAAATACCCCATTTCCCGAGTCCCATTCCCATAATACCGTCAATTAAAGCCTGTCCCCCGCCCATGGTAAGGAAAACACCAGTAAAGCAGGTGGCACCGACTAAAATCATGACTACCATGGTTGTTGCTTTGGCCGTCGAATAAACGCAATTGGCAAAGGTTTTCCAGGTAAATTTACCATAGGCAATCAACATCACAAAAGCGGCAAAAGCTCCAACTCCTGAAGCTTCCGTCGGCGTGGCCACACCGAAAAAAATCGATCCGAGGACTAGGAAGATCAGGGCCAGCGGAGGAAGAGCATAGATAAGTGATCCTGTTATACGCTTGGAAACGGGCACCTTGGCCAGTTCCTCAGGAGGAACCGGAGGTCCGATTTTGGGATCGACAAAACAGCGAATGGCAATGTAAACCATGTAAAGTACCCCCAGCAAAACACCGGGAGCAACAGCCGCTAAAAGCAGTTTTCCCACCGACAGGCTTGCCTGATCGCCCATGATAACAAGCATAATGCTGGGCGGAATTAGAATACCCAGACTGCCCCCCGCGGTAATCATCCCCAGGGTGATTTCCTTTTGATAACCATAACGCAGCAGCATGGGACCGGCCAGCAGTCCCATAGTGACCACAGAGGCACCGACAATACCGGTACAAGCCGCAAAAACAATACAAACGGCAATAACGGCCAATCCGAGTCCTCCGCGAATCGGCCCTAAAAGATAACGCAGCGATTCGAAGAGGCCGTCGGCTACACCCGAAACAGTGAGAAAATTACCCATCAAAATAAAAAGAGTAATGGCGACAAGGACAAAATTATCCATGGTTCCATAGGTACGTACCATAAACATATTGAAGATTTGGGGACCAAGCACAAAAAAACCGAATATCGTGGCTACGCCACCCAGAACAAAGGCCAGCGGATGACCCATGAAAAAGAAAATGACCAGCAGGAGAAACATCGAAATGGACAGAGCTTCTACACTCATACGGCCACCCCCTTCTTGAGATAAAGAATTTTTTTAATCAATTCCGCAACGCCCTGCAGCAGCACAAGAGCAGCCGTTACGGGAATTACGGCTTTAATGGGCACCAGAGACGGCCCCCAGACACTCCAGGAAGTTTCACCCATCTTCCATGCCGTCACGGTAAAATCAATACCCCAGATCAGAAACACAATCATAAAGGGGAAAAACATGAAAGCATAGGACACGATACCCAGAATTTCCTGCACTTTTTTGTTGGCGTGGCTTGTAAATAAATCAATGGAAACGTGAGATTTATACAGTAAACCATAGGCGGCACAGAGCATGAAATGGGCCCCGAAAAGAAAGTTACTCATCTCAAATGTCCAGATGGTCGGAGCATCGAAAAAGCGTCGGGTAATAACTTCAAAAACGATCAAAACAGTTAGCGGAACAACTATATAACTGAATACCTTTCCTGTCCAATCACTGATGGAATCAATGATTTTCAGCAGGTTTTCTATTTTTCCCGATGACATGGGCAATTCTCCTTCACTTAAGATAAACCCCCGGCCCCGCGGAAAAAAATTCCGGGGGGCCGGTAGAAAAATACATAGTTATTAGCAAAAAGCTATTTTTATCCGATAATCACTATTTCAGTCCAGGCAAAGCCGGCACTTTGGACCAATCCCGACCGTGGCTGAAAGGAGACTCCGATTGACGCGTTTTTCTGAAATCCTTGAGATACTGGAAGAGGGATAACGCAACTTTATTGAAGTCGGGGTTGCGTTTGGCTTCATCCAGCAGGTATTCCCAAGAATAACCTTCTAAAGTTTCCAGTTCTTTATCGCTAAGTTTGTATACGGTTGTACCTGCTTTTTCAAAATCGGCCAGTGCTTTGATGTTAGTATTTTCATACCAGCTCGACATATAAGCCACATTGGCATCAGCTGCTCTCGCCACTACCGCTTTCAGATTCGCCGGCAATTTCTCCCAGGCTTTTTTATTGATCATGACACCCAATGCCGACGCCGGCTGATGCCAGCCCGGACCCGCATTATACTTGGTAACTTCGGCAAAACCCATTCCCCAGTCGATGGAAGCACTGCAGAATTCAGCACCATCGAGAGCTTTCAGCTGTAAAGCCTGATAAATTTCACCACCGGCCAGCATCACCTGGGAAGCACCCAGTTTTCTCAGGATATGGCCTTGAGCTTTTCCCGACATCCGGAGTTTCTTGCCTTTGTAATCGGCCAGAGTCTTGATGGGAACAACTGAACGAATTCCCGATTCCATGGGAGTAACGCAATGAATAAAATAGAGCATGTTGTATTTTCCATAGAGCCAGTTGTATATGTCTTTGCCGCCTCCATGATAGTACCAGTTAACATAGTCGTACTGGCCGGGACCCATTGGATAAGATCCCAGTAAATCGAAGGCGCTGTTTTTACCCGCCCAGTAGTTGGGCCAATCTCCACCCATTTCGAATGTACCGGCCGAGACGGAATCGAAAACCTGCATGGCAGGAACCAGTTCGCCGGCCGTGTGGACCGTAATCTGCAGCTCGCCATTGCTCATTTCATTGACTAGTTTGGCGAAATGTTTGTCGCCTTCGATCAGGTTAATAGCTGGTGTCCATGTGCTGACGAGCTTCCATTTGATAGGCGCCGCCATTGCCGTGACGGAACCAATGAAAAAAACAGCTAAAAAAATTCCCAGTATTACTCCCAAGCTCCTCTTCTTCATCTTTCTTCTCCTTATCTTTATATTTTTATCATTTTCATCGTTTTCTTTTCGAAAACGACACTTCAGTCCATAAAACAGTTTAATCTTCAAACCGCTCTATTTTTTGCCCTTTTCTCCATTCCTTCGCTTCTTCCTGTGTCCGATCCTGTAAATGATCAAAAACAACCTCTCTTCCATACAAAAAGGCTCCCGCCGAATCTGTAACATAGATGCAGGGTATCCCCGCCTCTTCGGCTATGTTCTGCGCTCTTAAATGTTTTTTGGTGTTGATGGGATGACAGGCACCGGCTTTTACCCGGCTGTCATTGACAATGACCATTACCCGGTTGCCGTGGACACGGCAAAGACCTGTAGCCAGACAATACCGACGTTTTTCGGAATATAAGGCTTCGTGTCTTTTTTTTCTTGCTTCCCCGCCGACTGACGGTTTTTCCGTCATGAATTAACCCTTCATTAAATCAATATGTTTTTATGTCCGGCAACCGTATTACCGTTTTAAAACAACTCGTTAACTATAAGTTAACCATCAGATTATTAACAAAAAAGACGCTGGTAAGTAACAATAACAATACATAATTGTCAAGCCTTTTCTGACCATCGGTCGTCATCTTTTATAACAAAGTTAATTATTTTAAAGACATGGATTTATCGAATTCAGTTTTACATTTTTTCGGCAAGAACCGGATAGAGAAATCTCTCTCGCCTGCAAATTCAGCAATTCTTAATGATGCGGACAAAAAAAGAATGCGGCCTTTTGTTTTCTCCTTGACAATTACATACGCCTCATGTTAGTGCACCGCGGGGTAGTAGAGATGGTCAGGTAAATTTGGAAGATTGCAAAAAGAAATAATTAGGTTAAGTAATAATATTAGTAGAGCACCCTTTAAGAAAAGGGGCGTGAATATTGGGTTTATTAAAACCTGTCTTTACCCTTTAGGAATAAGGAATAATTCTACATTTCTCAATGCGCCGGGCAACTTCATTTATGCCCGTACAGCGACCCAATCAGTCTTAACTTTTTTCAGAAATAATGATTACGCGAAAAATTTCGTCTGGATCAGAAAGCCGGATATTCTAAAACAATTTTCTTCCTTTGTCATCAATTGCAACTTCAATAATTTTACAGCTGTTTATGTTAGGGAAAATAATTCCTAATTGTTAATTATATTTTGAAAGGAGATTATATTATCATGAGCACGGAAGTAAAATCACCCATCCCGGGAAAAATCGTTGAGATTCTTGTAAATGTAGGAGATCAGGTGGCCGAAGATGAAGAAATCATCGTTATGGAAGCCATGAAAATGAAAAACCCCGTTTATTCCACGGCAGCGGGTTCGGTTCAGGAAATCAAAGTTAAAGAAGGCGAAGAAGTCAACGAAGATCAGGTTTTGGTTGTATTAGGATAACACCTGCACCCGCACCGCAAGATCGACGGAAAGTAATTTCCTGCTTACGGTGAATATTCACCGTAAATCTGTTTAATTAATTTGACTATGCTTGCGTATAATAAAAAAGCAAGCAGAGGTTTTATTGTATTGATGCAAAAGAAGGGAACATAAATTATGCAAATGGATAATTTTACTTTTGGCATTACCATGCTCCTGTGCGGCATGGGAGGAACACTGGTAACGCTCTGGATAATGAGTCTCATTATGGAGGCGCTGGGAAGACTATTTCCTTACAAGCCTGAAGAAAAGAAGGAGAAATAAAACATGGAAGATGCAATTATTAAAGGGCTTTTGGGATTGACCGTAGGCTTCCAGCACCTCTTAATTGACTGGCGTAACGTTATCATGATTCTGGTCGGCGGAGTTCTCATCTGGCTGGGTATTAAAAAAGATTGTGAACCGCTGTTGCTCCTCCCCATCGGCTTCGGGTGCATTCTAGTGAATATTCCCCTGTCCGAAGTCATGATGAAAGACGGTTTTATACGCATCATCTATGATGCCGGAATTGACACGGAATTATTTCCCTTGTTGATTTTTATCGGCATAGGGGCCATGACGGATTTCGGCCCGGTTCTGGCCAGACCATCCACTTTTCTTCTGGGAGCTGCCGGACAGTTCGGCATTTTCCTTACACTGCTTTTGGCTCTGGCCCTGGGTTTCCCCAAACTGGAGGCAATCTCCATCGGAATTATCGGCGCCTGCGACGGCCCGACGGCCATTTACGTCACTTCCAAGTTTGCCCCGCAAATTCTGGGAGCCGTATCGGTTGCGGCTTATTCATACATGGCCCTGGTACCGGTCATTCAGCCGCCGATCATGAAACTTCTGACGACAAAGAAGGAACGGGAAACGATCATGGAATATAAGGCCAAACCGGTTTCCAAAACCACCAAACTTCTTTTCCCGCTAGTTATAACCGTCATCGGCGGACTCATCGCCCCCAAAGGACTTCCGCTTTTGGGAACGATTATGCTGGGAAATTTCATGCGTGAGTCGGGTGTTGTGGAACGGCTGACAAAAGCCTCGGAAAATGAGATTGCCAACGTCGTCACCTTGTTCCTCGGTCTTTGCATCGGCTGTACCATGGTCGGTCCGGCCTTTATCAAAGCTCAGACGCTGATTATTCTGGCTCTAGGCTTCCTGGCCATTTGCCTTGACACCGTTTGTGGTGTTTGCTTTGGAAAAATTATGCGGGTTGTCACCGGCGGCAAGATAAATCCGCTGATCGGGGCGGCCGGCATTTCCGCCTTCCCTATGGCTGCAAGAGTTGTCCAGAAGGAGGGGCTGAAATACAATAAACGGAACTACCTGCTCATGCATGCCATGGGCGCCAACGCCGGCGGGCAGATAGGTTCCGTTATCGCGGCGGCGATCATGCTCGCTATTCTGGCCGGTATGGGAGTTATTTAATTTAACACAACAGAGGTGCAATTATTTTTTTTTCACATCATCTGCAGTGTTACAAATGGACTATAGGAAAAAAGGTGGTAAGAAGACATGATCGATTTAGGTGCATTGGGCTATATAGCATTTGACCTCAAATTTCTTACAGGATTTTTAAGCATTGTTCTTATTGATCTTGTTCTGGCCGGCGATAATGCGGTAGTCATCGCCATGGCTGTACGGCAGCTGCCGAAAGAACAGAGATTCAAGGGAATACTTTTCGGCGCAGGCGCGGCTATTTTATTAAGGGTAAGTCTAACAGTCGTTCTCGCTCAAATTACCAACTTGCCTTATGTTAAGTTTGTCGGCGGTGTGCTGATTTTGTGGATCGCTGTAAAACTTTTCGTCGAGGGCGCACCGGAAGAAGAAGGACGCGAAGCGACTACGATGTTTCAGGCAATGAAGATTATCGTAATTGCCGATATTACCATGTCTCTGGACAACATGCTGGCGGTTGCCGGAGCATCGCACGGAAATGCATTCCTGATTCTTTTCGGGTTGGCTTTAAGCATCCCCTTTATTGTGTTTACCAGCAACCTGCTTTCCAAACTGATGGACAAGTATCCGATTATTATTTATATCGGTGCAGCAGTGCTCGGAAAAGTCGGCGGCGAAATGATTTTCACCGATGTCATAGTTACAAGATTCATACAAGTACCCCACTGGGGACTCTATGTAATTGAAGGCATATTTGCCATCGGTGTTATTGTTGTCGGGAAAATACTTCTGAAAAGGAGGGCAACCAAGGCATCGGAAGAAGCTGCCCTGCCTGATGAAAAATGAGTATTTTTTCATAAACAGCGTTTTTATTTTTTTTAGAAAACATTTTAGGAAGGTATGATTTCAATGTCTACAGGAGATTTGTTGTTACTGGGAATCAACACGACGGTAATCGGCATGGGGACGGTATTTCTCACGCTGATATTATTAAGTGGAGTGATCGC